>JAEEGL010505461.1_pt1 | contig 20978 bp, 11 predicted proteins | sample 9134231 | NCBI WGS metagenome assembly JAEEGL01 (sample SAMN16246548, study PRJNA631951) | gut metagenome | biome: gut microbiome; feature: rumen; material: fiber-attached | host: Bos | place: Iran: Karaj | collected 2018-10 | reverse complement strand
CCGGGAGTTCTTCGTGGGAAGGCAACAATTCATTGACGATGCTGATGACCACGGCATAGTCATTTTCATAGAAATAATAGATGATGCCGCTTCCGTTATACCGGCGCTCCCAGTAACCGTCCGGAGCATAATCCACCCTTTGCGGCGTGCCGATTCCCTCCAGCGGGTGCTCCTTGATATCCTGAAGGATTACTTTCACCTGCTGGGCGTACAAGAGGCTCTTTCCCTTAAGGGTCTGGTACTGATACGACGCTTTGGGGCTCAGGTACAGTTTCATAGGGCGTCAAAATCCGTTACTTCGATGAGTTCCCCCGCCTTCATCTGGAGGGCGGCCTCCCGGAGATCCCGCATAACCGACGAATTGCTTAACAGCTGCAGGCTGCGCTGCATGGAATTGTATTCCTTGAGGGGAATGAGAACGGCTCCCGTATCCCCTTTGGTGATGACGAGCGGCTCTTCCGTAAGGATCACATTATCGTAATAATGCTTGATTTTGGACCGGAATCCGGAAATGGTTGTTACTTGCATAGCGCTAAATTTTTAACGTACAAAATTATGTACAAAATTTTGGAAAAACAAGCCTGGAGTGCATTAGGGGGTACATCTTTACGGTTTTTTTTGTATCTTTGCAAGTTGAATACCTTATATTATAAAATGACGCGAATTGAATCGGCTCGAATGTTCTTGTTATTCATGCTTTTAGCATGGATAACAGCGGGGTGCGTGCTGGTGGATGAGGATCTGTCCGACGTGGGAGAACCCAAGTTGACGCTGGCTATGTCGGTGAAAAATATGGACGAAGGCCGGCCCGTGACAACAAAAATGTCACAATCTATCACCCAGGACAACGGCAAGAACAGCTTCCGGGGTATTGAGCAACTCTATATTCTCCCCTTCAACACGGGGACACTCTCACAATCGTACGCCGTGACGGCCACTGACACCCGGCAGGGAAACCAGAACGTGTCCATATCCGATCCCAGTATCTCCCGCACCGGACTGGTAGAAAACAACAACGCCAGACTATTTGATTTTGCCATCGTCCCCATGGGCACCAACCGTGTCCTGGTCTATGGCGAAGCCAAGAAATCCTATACAGAGGTCTCCAAGTCAAACAAACACAAAAATGGGGCCCTGTTTGCCGAAGGACTGAACAACCCCAGCAAAGCCGGCGACATCCACTTCCACCTGGAACCCATCCTGGAAGAAGGAACAGTGGATGAGTACTCAGAGGCTTCAGCCCTGGCCGATAATATCCTGGACAAGCTGAACGATGTGATGGACCAGCTCCTCCTGTCCAAGACTTCAGCCGTCAAGAGCATTTACGACATGATCAGCGTGTACAGCGAAGACAAGATCCTGGCCTGTTCGTACTATGTCTTTTCCTGGATCCTTTCCCAAATATACAGCGCCTTGACCGATGATACCATATACAACAGTTCTACCCTCGATGACATCTTGCGGGTGAGTGAATATGTGGACATATTCGGGGCTGCCATCGATGCGGCCGGAAAATATTTCCCCACCCCCCAGTACGGCATTCCGGAGGGATCCATGGGATTCTGGTGGAACGGAAGCAAGTTCGTGCGCCTCATCAACGGCGTGAACATCGCCCTGGTAGATCCGGAGAACTATTGCTATCCGCCCAGCCTCTGGTACTATGCCAACAGCCCCGTCCAGACCTCGAATGACGAGAACGTAAAGAACCAGTTTGTTTCTACCAACACCTGGAATCAGATCCTCGGCTATTATTACAAAGACGGCCCTCTGGTCAATTACGACAGTAAATCCGTGGCCGTGAAGGACAATCTCCAATACGGGGTGGGTGTGCTGGAACTGAGCTTCCTGGAGGTAGAGGAGGGGGCAGAGGCCAAAGCAGCCATCGGATGCCCCCTTACGGGCATCATCATCGGCGACCAGAAGAGTGTCGGCTTTGATTTTACGCCCTACGCCCATACTGACGAGGACCCCAACCCCAGCCGCTACATCTACGACGACATATTTGAAAACGTGCTGACGATCGGGACCACAGGCTCTTCGGTGCAGACGCTGGTTCTGCAGACCCCAAGCGGCCAGCCCGTACACTTTGCACTGGAGTTTATGAATAATAGCCGCCACCTCCTTCAATGCCAGCAGGGCGCCATCCTGCCCAACTGCAAGTTCTACCTGGCCGGCGAACTGATCTGGGCCAACGCCACACAACCCGGCACAGAGAACCTCTATAGCATCTTCAGCCAGGACCACAAGACCACTGTGACAGTGAGGATAGAAAGTCTCAAGAAGGCCTACAACACCGTTCCCGACCTGCATGACCCGCAACTGGAGATAGGCATCGAGGCCGAGATGAAATGGGTACCGGTCACTCCTCAGTCCATCACCATCGACCTGTAGCATGAACAGGACACGGCTCATACGGTTCTTATCGGCAGTACTGCTTGCAGCACTGTCAGCTTTCTCGTGCCGGCGTGAGACGTCCGAACGTCAGCAGGCCGAACTGCAGGTAGCCTTGTACATTCCCGACGCCGTGATGACGCGCGCCGAAGACCCGTCCGTAACCCCCCTCGAGGCCGAGAGAACCGTCACTACACTCCACGTATGGGCTTTCCTCCATGATACCGGAGAACTTGTATCCTACAAGCTCTTCGACAACAACCTGGACCAGTCGGGGCTTTCCCACAGCACCGTCACCCGCTTCGGCCTTCCCCTCACGGATGAAATGTTCGAGACCCTCACCACGGAAAGCGGCTCGCCCGCAGCCCGTCCCACCGTGGATGTGTTCGCCGTAGCCAATGCCGCTTCTGCCCTGAACGACGAACTGCCCGAATACAATCCCAATGAGACCCCCGGCACCCTCCGGACGCAATTGAAGGCGCTGGTTGTAGACGGCATTGGTGGGAATAATCCGCTCACCCAAGCGGTCCCTACTGCCGGACTCCCTATGTCGGGCATGCTCGAAAACGCCTCTGTCACGGGGGGATATCCTGTGCTGAACATCACTACGCTCAAGCTAACCCGCGCCGTCTCCAAAATCCGCTTTGTCTTTTGCCAGCAGATAAATCCCAACGTGACTCCCCACGCGCCCGTGAACAACCATTGCAAGATTATGAGCATCCAGTTTGACGGTGTGGAGAACGGGAAAGATTGCCAGATAGCCAACACGGAACGCCTCTTCACCACCCAGAGTTTTGATATAGGAGGAACCAGCGCCAGCTATTCCCCGCTGGATGCATCCATCAAGGGAATAGGCGTCAATCCCCTGATTTCCAATGCACAGCTAGCCCGCTCCGAAGATCCGGAAGATCTATATTACCGCAGCTCCGGGCACGATACCGAATCTGTGGAGCAATATGAAAAACGGCTTGCTGCCGCCCTGGACGGCTACCCCAACTCGCAGGTGGGTCCCATCTACCTGCGGGAAACCGACAAGCGCATCAGCGGAACCATCACCTACCAGATAGAGGATGGAGGTGAGGAAAAGAACAAGACCGCTGCGTTCTCCATGGAACTTGGGGAAGTGTTCTCCCGCAACCATTCCTGGGTGGTCTACGCCTGCTTTGCCCAGGAGACCATGAACCTGCAAATCAGGGTGGTAGTGATGCCCTGGGACTACACCTCGTATTCCCTGGATTACACCTCCAATTCCGTGAACGTAATCCAGCGTTTCACGGTGTCGGAAACCAATCCACCCCGCTTCCTTAAAGAAGAAACCAAGGACGGCTTCTTTGACGTCACTTTCTGGCATACTGTCAGAATTGACGATGCGGATGTGGAAAACGCCCTGCACGGGGACATCATTATTGACTCGCCCATAAACGGGAAGCTCTATGTTGCCCCAGTTGCCAAGACACTCAAAGAGACCGATACCTTTGTTCCTGATGCCTTCAAGATAGAGTCCAATCCGCCGCAAGAGCCAGATGGGGGGATTCCCATTTATCGCAACCATCTTAACAATCAGGGCGTAATCGAAGACTGCCTGATTTCTATTACCATCAGTTGCTACCACCCGGACGACGGAAACCATACGGATGAGGCCCTGGAAGGGAACTGTATCGACCTCCACTTTTATGTAAAAACCCCGGACGGCCGGGAAATCGACCTGGGCTCGGAATCCATCGACTACTACCGTTTCATCCTTTCCAAGGACTGGAACAAACCCAAACCGACGGAAGGCAATGATTAAAAGAGGTCTTCATATCGTCCTGCTATGGCTGCTGGCACTGCTTGCCTGCGGCTGTGTGGACGAACTTGTTCCCCAGGGAGGAGAGACCGATCTTACCCTCACCGTACGCTGTGACGAGCCCCTGATGACCCGCGCGGATGAACCGGTTTCTAAGGACGGTGTAAAAACTTTTAATGAAAACCTCATCCTTTCCGTCGATTTCCTCTTTTACCCCAGCGCCAGCCCGGCTGAGGAAACGCCCGCCGTTTACCACATCCGAAAAGCACGCTCCGTGAAGGAGGCGGCAGAGACCGATTACTGGGATATCACCCTCCGCATGAAAAAGGACCTCACCGAAATCATCTTCCCGAATGGTAGCGGGAGCCAGGCAACGGTCTATGCCCTGGTCAATTTTGATGCGGATTTCGTTGGGGCGCTGTCGGAAACCTCCCGCGCGCAATTGGTCCAAAGGCGCATTGTTACCGATTTTGCCCAGACGGAAAACAACTACATCCAACCCAGTTTCCTGATGGACGGAAGTACCAGCATTACGTACAATGAAGAGAGCGACCCCAAAGTCAAAGCCGATCATTTTATTGAGGTGAAGCGCTTCGCCGCCAAACTCACCATGGGTATCCATGTAGCGTCCCAGGTGGTCCTGAATCATCAGGATAAAGGGGATAAAACCCTGCCCCCTGAAACCTGGGAACCCGTCCTGCGCACCATGCGCCTGTATCTGGTGGACGGCGTGAAGAGCGTCCTGCTGAGCGCCGACGGCCGGGACCCCAACCCCGACTACTTCAACTATAAGAACGACGCCAACAAACGACCTTTCCTGGACAATAACGGCACGCCTTACCTGAGTACGGAAACGGTTGGCGATGTAGAGTATTACCAGACCTACCCCATGTACAGTTATCCCCGGCAATGGGAGAAAACACTTCCGGATTATTCCATTTATGACTATACCCAGTCCAAACTGCCCCCCGAAGCACCCTATTTCAAACTGGAGTTGGACTGGCGCCGGGTGGAAGATCAAAACTATACCTTTGAGCAGCGAAAGTACTACTACAAAGTGTTCATTCCCTTCGAGGAATTCAAACGGAACGGTTGGTATGGCTTCTACCTGGATGTAGCCATCCTGGGCACCGAGACCGACGAAGGCAAGACCGTCCTGGAACCGTCCTGCTTCCTGCTTGACTGGCAGAACAAGTCGATGGCCATCAACAAGGCGGCGGTCATCAGCAAGGCCCGCTATATCTCGCTAGAGAAGAGTAAATGGGAGATTAACAACCTGGAATCGCTCACCATCCCTTTCCTGTCCAGCCACGACGTGGTGGTGGTGGGGAAATATGACTCGGCGCGGAAGCCCAGGGCTACCCGCCCCTTCTACGGGGAGATTCCCTCCGGCCAGTCGGCACCCTATTACAATACTGACTTCCATGCTTGGGTTAAAAGTGACGGCAACGGCGGATATCTGCTGGATTATACGGATCAGCCAGAGAATGGAGGGGATCCGAACTATGAACCGGCCAAGTGGCTCAAAAACACTTCCACATCTATTGTCCTGAATCACCCTCTGGAAAACAGATACGATGTGGCGGGCGTAAAAAACTTCGATTACTCTCCTTACACCATCGAGTTCGACATTGTCCACGACGACTTGGAAGAATACCCCAGCTCCATCACCTATCAACAGTACATCCGTCACATTACCATTACACAGTATCCCGGCATCTATATCGAGGGCTTCTACAACTCAGATGACAAAATCATAAAAATAGGTGATCGGTACGGCTATTCCGAAGCAGATGAATACAATTGGACGAAGAACCCGGAGAAATTCCCCTGGGGCTATGTCTTTATCAACGGCGGGCGCTTTGTGAGATGGGACGGTGCTGGTTCCGGCTCATCCAAAGATCCTTATTGGAAACTGTCCAATAACGACAAGCCTGAATATCAGTGGCAGGCCGTTTGGTATACCGGCGGCGGCCGGGAAATATTCAACATTCACGTTACGGTGCTGCCTCCTACTTCCACGTTCCTGATTGGAGATCCCCGTGAAGATAACGTGAACAATTTGGACGATTCCAGTGCGTATCCCAATCTGTATGAATTCACGGCAAATGGCGGAGATAAAGACATTGATATCCTGGAGGAAATCCGAGAGGGCACACAATACCCCGGCGGAAAAAGAACCGGCTTCAATGTGGCCGATGCCATATATGACGGTCCCACACGCGCGCTTACGTGGTACTACCCTACGGATAAGACGTCCCGTACGAAGAATATGGTTTCGCCCGGATACCGGATTTCCACCAAATTCGGCGGCACTGAATATGGAAACCTGGACAAAGCCCACGCGGAATACCGTTGTGCCGGTTACCAGGAAGACGGATTACCGGGCGGGCGTTGGCGTCTGCCCACCATGGCGGAAATCAATTTCGTTGCCCAATTGTCTGCCAAAAAGTATTTCGAGCACATCTTTACCAATGGTAAGGGATCGGCAACCTATTGGTCGGCCCACGGAGCCATAACGGTTAATGCCGATAACGGAACGGTTACACCCAGTACGAGTACTACCGCACTCCTGCGCTGCGTATACGATTCCTGGTACTGGGACGAAATAGACCGTCGGGAAGAAAAGATCACGGGGAGCGATCCCCGGTTCAATCCCAGAACAACGTTTTATTGGGGAGACAAAGAACGATGAAGAAACTGTTACCCTATATCCTGGCCCTGTTTGCCTTCATGGCCTGCACCACGGAACCGCAGGAAGAAAAGATTGGCATGGACCCTTCCCTGGAAGGAAAGCCCGTAACCGTCACCTTCTCCCTGCCCGATGTGCGCCTGGCCTCCTTATCCACCAAAACCGGGATCTTGGATGAAGGTGTGGGCGACATCACCGAAGAGCCCTATCTGGATCCGGAACGGCTGTATCTGGTGGTCTGCGGAACCAACCAGAGCATCAAGTATATCCGGAAAGCTAAATTAGTAGGCGAACCCACGTCCATTCCCAGGACTGACATTACCGATTATCCCATTTCCGATCCCGATGCCCCACTGCCCGAAACAGTAACCTTGTACACCTTCCAGGTACAGCTGGAACTGTCGGACAGCAAACGTACCGTCCATTTCCTGGGCAATGTGGATGAGGACCAGCTCATTACGGGTTCCTATGCCTCCCAGGTGCTGCCCTCTCTGCTGTCTTACGAGATGAAACAGGCCTACTGGCAGCGGGTGTTCCTGAAAGAGATTCACCCCAAAGTGAATGAGACCACGCAAGAGCCCGAATTGGATGAAAAGGGTTACTATCTGCCCGATGACTACGTGAAAGAACGCCTCCAATACGTTCCCCTTATCCGCAATTACGCCAAAATCCAGGTTACGAACAATGCGGACAAGGAGGAACTGGAGGCCGGATCCAAATTCCATCTGGAAAGTTACGCCGTCATCCAATATCCCACCCGGGGTTCCGTGGTTCCCTACCGTACCAATACTCAGGGCGATCCTTTCAGTTTCGACGTTAGTCAGGAAAACCGCCTGAGCGGATACGAGCTTTGTAATTACGAAAAACTGGACAAAACGCTCAACTATCCGGGGAATCTGCCTTCCGGCGTTAGCTTTAACTATTTCATCCCCACAGAGGACATGTTCCTGGATCCCGCAGGTGCGGGTAAAGGAAAGGTTCTTGCTTACGTCAAGGACTCCGACCAAGGCTTCTACATCTTTGAACGAGGCGTTCCCACCGCCAGCCTGGATCCTACCTTCGTGATTATCCGGGGATATTTCGGGGAGTTATCCGAGACCACAACCCATTACTATTACCGTCTGGACCTGATGGAAACCCAGCAGGTGGCAGATGAATCCCTTTCCCAGTATTACCCCATCTACCGGAACTTCCGCTACGACATCGTGCTGAACCGTATCTCAAACGAGGGTGTACTAACACCGGAACTGGCCGCAAAGTCCTCCACCATCGTGGACATATCGGCCGATGTATCCATGCGGCATCTCTCCGACATTTCCAACGGCCGTACGCGCCTGGTGGTGGAACCCTTCATGACAAGGACCTATACCGGCCCCAGCAAGGAAGGCCATTACACCCTCTACGCCCGTTTCTTCAATGACATCAATTCGGCCAATCCCAACAAGAACCCGGGTGCCGTGACGGTGGAACTGGAGCCCATGGACGATAACGAGGAAGATATCCTCATCCTCTATGACGACGACGACAATCCGGTTGTCCACGGCGGCAAGTATTTCCCCAGGGCACAGTGGACTGACGATGTGAATGGAGATGGCGTAGAAAATGACGATGAAGGGGGATATCGCGTGATTCACTTCGACTGCAAGGATGTGAAGTTCGACGTGACCAAGACCCAGAAGATCAAGATCACCGGACGCAACCTGTACTCTACTTACGGAGAACTACCCCTATACCGGGAGGTGGAGATTTCCCTGCAGCAGAAACAGGATATGGAGGTAAGTTGCAGCGAGAAAGAGCTTGCACTCCAGCAAGGGGCCAAACAGACGGTGAGCATCACCATTCCGTCGGGCCTTCCCACCTCCATGTTCCCGCTTCCCTTTATCATCGAGGCCGAAGACGTGACGCTCACACCCGACAACGAAATCGCCGACAACAACCTTCCGGTGCGCTCGGGCACTTCCCTGTCGGAGAACGAAAAATACCGGGGAAAGACCACTATCCAATTCATCCGTACCCTTACGTTGGATGAGTATCAACAAAAGACCAGTGGCAGCACCTGTACGTTTAACAGCTATTTCAAGTCCAACCGCATCGAGAGTGCTACTACCGTCTGGGTAGAAGATGTAGACAAATATTTCAACAAGAAATTCGACACTTTCAAGAATTCAGGATTGCCCACGAACTTCTTCTATGTGCTTGCGAAAGAAGACGACACGAAGGTTAAGATTTCCAGCAGTGGTTTGTCCTACAAACTGATTACATCCGGTAGCGAAGAAGGTGAGTGGAAAGCGTACACTTCCAACAATGTAATCACGCTTAATAACAATGATAAAGTTTACTTCAAAGCCGGGAATTCCAATATCTACGATTGGAGCGGAGGCAAGAAGTTCTACTGCTATCATAATAGTGCCGATGCTAAAGACGGCCTATTCGTCGTTGGAGGAAACATCGCATCCCTGATTGATGGGAAAAACTTTGAGACGAACGAGTTAAAGAACTGGGTTTTTGCCAACTCATATTCTTTCGCCGAGTTCTTCAAGGGCCATACGAGACTCTACGATGCCTCCGACTTGGTGCTTCCCATGACAAAGTGCTTTACCGGCTGCTACAAGTCTATGTTTGATAATTGCAGCGGCCTTATCTATACTCCCCAGAATCTGCCTGCAACGGAACTTGCCACCTCTTGTTATGAGAGCATGTTCAGCGGATGTGCCAATATTCTCAGTATTCCGGATGGGTTCCTTCCCGCCACAACCCTGGCCGATGCGTGCTACAAAGCCATGTTCAAGGGATGTAAGAATCTTGCCAGCCTCCAGGAGGAACTCATGCCTGCCACAACCCTGGCAACGTCCTGCTATGAATCCATGTTCGAGGACTGCAACCTTGGCTTAACCAGTATTCCGGCTGGTTTACTTCCTGCCACTACCCTGGCCCAAGCGTGCTACAAAGCCATGTTCAAGGGATGTAAGAATCTTATTTTCCTCCAAGCGGAACTCCTGCCTGCCACAAACCTGGCAACGTCCTGCTATGAATCTATGTTTGAAAACTGTGACAACCAATATTTTACCAGTGTACCCAGCAGTTTGCTCCCTGCCTCCACACTCGCAGAAAGCTGCTATCGTGGGATGTTCCTGAATTGTAAAAAAATAGAAAATGCACCCGAGCTTCCGGCCATAACATCCGCCGCATCCTGCTATCAGTCCATGTTCGAGGGATGTGTTGCATTGGCCACACCTCCATCTACCCTCCCGATTACCACGGTAGAGAATTTTGCCTGCAACAAGATGTTCTATGGCTGCAGCAGTCTTGAAAGCGCACCGGAGTTTTCCGATTCTTTATCGGAAGTAAAAGAGTCCGGCTGTTCCGAAATGTTCTATAATTGTTCGAAACTGAAGACTCCGCCGTCCAGCCTGCCGGCCGGAACACTGAGATTCAAGGCTTACTATAGAATGTTCTGGAGTTGCTCTAAGCTCGAGTCCATCCCTAATTTCCCGAATGACGCTAACGTGGAATACACGTTAACCGCTGGAAAAAGCGCAGAAAACAACCAGCAGGATGGCCTTTGCTACCAGATGTTCTATAAGTGTGACGCACTCACCACGCTGGAGGGGAAGCAGTTGTTCAATAACATCACGCCCCTCAAGCTGGGTTGTTTTAACGATATGTTCTCCACTTGCGCCCTCCTCGAAACGGTTCCGGAAGGTTTCCTGCCCGCCACCACGCTCGCACCCAGTTGCTATCGTGGTATGTTCCAGAATTGTCCTAAATTAAAACGAGCACCAGACCTTCCTGCCACAAAGCTTGTAGACAATTGCTATCGTTATATGTTCTACGCTTGCAGCAGCCTGAATTATATCAGGTGTCTTGCTACTAATCCCAATAATGGAGCTTATTGCGCCAATTGGGTTAATGGCGGTGTAGCATCTAGTGGAACCTTTGTTAAGGACCCGGGGACTAAAGTTAACGAAGGGGCCAATTCCACGAAATGGCCAAGAGGGAATAATGGTATTCCGAACAAGTGGACAGTGAAAGACTACCCCGACGAATAAATCACTTAACCTATAATTCCCAGTTGTGTTGGGTTCCGGCACTCCAGTCCAGCGTGACGGAGGCCCCCACGGTTGGATCTTCGGGCGAAACAGCTCCATTTTCAAGGGCTTTCACCTTGATAATCCTGAGCTCTCCGGCATGGAGCGGTTTGGTGACACCCAGAATGGTCTCCGTTACCGAATTATCGGGAAGGGTGACGTAGGCTTTCATTTGCCAGATGGAATATTCGGCGTCCACGCTTACGAATGGATCCTGGCTGTCGATAATGGATTTGACTTCCGTAGGATTCCGGGACGGGAAATGGACGGCGGCATAGCAATAGCCTCCGGATTCTTCCAAGGCTAACCTGTCCATCTGGAAGACAGGGGCCTGGTTAAAGTAATACAGACTGTCACACACGGAGAAATCCGTGGCAAAGCCTGTTGCCAGCATGTTCAAGTCTTTGATATGACTCCCCACCGTATCGACGACAATGGCCGTGGCGGCATTCACCATATACAGGCGAACGTTAAAATGCTGGTCTTCGCCCTCCTGGATATCCATGGGCAGGCGGGCCGTGAAAAGGCCGGTGGTGTGGGAGTGTAGGGTGTCTCCTTCCACCTGATGCAGTTTTTCCCTATGGCACCAGTCCCCTTCCCTTACTTCGATGTCGGGATTTCCCACAATATTGGCCAGGGCCGTATGCATGTACCGGCGAATGGGAATGTTGAGCGTATAGCTGGACTGGTTGGCATCCATAATGTGCTCTTCGTGGTGTAGCCGCAGGGAGTCTTCCACCACGTCGTAGAACGAGAGATCTACATCGTGGGCATAGTCGGTGAAAATATTTTTCAGATAGTTCCGGAGAGCCAGGGCCGCCGACAGCTCCAACTCCGTACTGAGGGTGGTCTCCAATTCAGTGGAAATCTCCGTATTGACATTGGTGACCAGCGTGAGTTCGTAATCCAGATCGTAGTCGCAGTCACGCAAATCCTCGTCCACAAGGCAGCAGCCGGTAAGGGCTGCTGCCAGATGGACAAGAAAAAGAACACGCGCGAACCGCTTCATGAATTAGTTGCCAAGAGTCACATCGTCAAACTTAAGACCCTGTTGCCAATTCAGATCTACGGAAAGACCCAGCGACACATTGCTGGCACGCAGGTCGGGCATGGTCAGATAAGCATGTTTAAGGGAATGTGGACCAAACACCAAGTTCACCTCTGTTACATAGTCCTGCATGAATACTCGCACCGCACTGATGGTAGCGCCGGTGCTATTATAAGGCGGATATTGGAAGTTGGAACGGGAAAGGTCAACCACTTCACTTGTTTTAGGTAGGTTGGCCTGTGCCGCCGCAGTGTTGGGATCCAGTTCACCTACCAGATAGAATGTGCCGCCATTACGAATCAGGTTCAGTTCGCCCCAGATATCCTTTCCGGTTTCATTGACCAGTTCCAAAGCAACATACACCTTGTCTTGCAACGTAGCAGGAGTAGTACTCAAGTAAGAAGTATTACAGTTATCCCACGTAAGTGTATAAACGGGAGCAGAAGCAGAAGAGGAAGTGGTGGCCGTACCGTTGTACTGAGGAATCGGGAAAGATGCGTCCACAGAGCCCAGATTGTCATACAGCATCTTTTTGAAATTGTTGGTTTTGGAAAGGAAATTCCAGCCCACCTCATCATCGACACCGCCAATCAATACGCCCGTCACTCTAAACTGACCTGCATAATTAGCGACATCAATAGGATTGTCTGCTTCGCTTTTGTGAATGCCGGAGTTGTTGTCATAAATTGTGCCAGCACCGTATTTGACCGTAGACTTCATAACGGCTGTGCCATAATTAATCTCATTAATGACAGCAACACTTCGGGTAGTGGACTTAACGGAACCGTATTTAACCCATGTACTCGCCCATTGGTCATCCAAATCCCATTTATTCGTCGTTTTGGGATAGGCCCCCTTGTCAATAGATTCGGAATTGACGCGAAGCGGGGAATTCGTCCAGTACAGGATCTCGGCCGGATAAACATAATTCTTAACGGAAAGAGCTCCTCCGCCCACACCATATGCAGGAATGGCAGTCTCAATTGTCACCTTGTGATAATTCAGGTCACCCCCGGTGTCTGTCGAGAAAGTCATCACGGCCGCTCCGACAGGAAGACCCAGATTGTTGGGGAAACCTGTATGGGTTGCTCCAGTATAGAAGAACGCTTCCGTCACCTTGGGATACGTACCTTCGAAGGTAGAAGTTGCACCTGGAATAATATAGGTTTTGACCGCATTCTTAAATGCATCAAAAGATTGATATATGAGATCGGTAGCCGATGAACCTGCCATAAAAAAGTTCGCTGCACATCTGTAAACATCTTCAGCTACTTTTTGGGCAATAAACTCTTGATAAGAAGTAGCGGTAGCTGAAGTAACTTTATTTATAATCTGCATAAGGTCGGAAGCCAGACGAAGGACGGCGGCAGAACTGGCAGCACGAAGTTCTGTCTTATCATCGGAAGGATCTGAAGTACCCGGATCTACCCGAAGCCTGGTAATGTTATAATAGGCCTCGCCCAACAATTCTTCCAGCGGTTTTAACGCGTTTGCCGAGGTTGGATTCTGTATATACGTGGAATAAGCCTCACCATAATCTCTAAACGTCCTTTCTCCACAATAATAGGTGTAACCATCGTGAGTCGGAGCATTCTCATTCGTGTAATATTTAGTAACACCTCCTTCCTGATACGTAACAGCATAGTTTTTGCCTTTTTCATCCTGCGGCCACCAGAAATGATAGCTCGCATCAGTATCCACCTTGAATCCACGAGCCTCCGTTGCATGATAAGCGCCGGCACGCATAATATAGGTGAGTACGCTACCCATCATTTCGGCATACTGAGTAAAGGCCTCATAATCGCTCAAGCGGTTATCCATCCTGAAAACCACACTGGAAAGATTGGCATTCAACACCGAACCGTCTGCCGACACGCTGCCTTGCTCATCTCTTGACTTGGTTCTGGGTGCACGGCCGTAGAACAGCACGGCATTGGTCTCCAAAGGAAGGGATAGCTCCACTACACGGTTGTGTTGCTCGGCAGTGATATCATCCGCATCCAACAACATTCCCAGGTCAAAGTCACGAGTGGCCACAGAAGAAACATCTTCCGTATTATAAACCCAATGGGGAACGTTTTCTCCTGTTGTAGGAGCATATGCCAGATTATAGGCAAGCAAGTGAACCGCATCAATACCACGGAAATCACTGACACCTCCCATTTGTACGTCTGTTGCCGACTGCTTCGTGGGGCCGTCGTTAGCCGTAGAGACGCTCAAAACGAACTGGGTGGTGACCTCTCCCTTTTCGGCATTATAGGTAGGATTGTCCGCCACCTGCTCCCGCTGGCAGCCCACAGCCGCCAAAAGGGCAACTGCACCCAAAAGGGTAAACTTAGTTAAATTAGTCATAAGCATTAAAGTTTTGAGTTATTATTAAATTGTTTCAATTCTTCCAAATATGCTTCGTAGGCCTTCTGGGCCTGTTCGTATGCTTCCAGTTTGCGGAAATAATCCAGCACGCCCTCACTCCTGGGATCTTCCTTCACCGTCTGGATAATCTCCCGGGCCAGGGACACATCCCCTGCCTCAATGGCATCGATGGCCCGGTTGATGATACGGGCTTTTTCGTCGGGGACATAGTCATAATACACGCGGATGTAACCGGAATTTCGGAGATCTGCCAGGACGTTGTCACGCAGTTTTGCGTACACGTTACCGTTCTCCAGGGCCTTCAGGGCCTTTTCCCGGCGGGAAGGATCGGCCTCATTGTCCAGGATATCCAGCACCTTCTGCAGCTGGGTTTGGCTCAGGCCCGCGCCACCGCCGGCCAGGTATAAATCGTTCACTAGGTCGCGGAATTCGGTCCAGGCTTCTGCGCCACTCACAGTTTCGAACAACTGATCCGGCACGGCCAACTGATCCTGAATATAGGTTTGCAGTGCTTGCGCACGCGCCTGTGCCAGTTCCGCATTCTTGGACTGGGCGCCATCCACGGAGGCCAGGCCCACAATCTGGATGCGCGAGACGGCGCTGGTAGAATCGGCCAGAATACTGGAGGTGATGTGCATAATCTCATCCAGCACGGGGCCGTTGTCCCGTGTGCGATCCTTCTCCGTGAAACTGCGCTTGAGCTGGGACTGTCCCAGTTCGAAGAACACATACAAGGCCCCTTCCTCCTTGCGCAGGATGCGGTCCGGCGTATAGGGCCGATAATCCGAGGAAGGCCGCAGCACGGCGTGCTGCTTGGCCAGTTGCCCGGCCTTGCCACGCCATTCCTCTACGTGGGGGATGGTATTGTCCACCGGAATGGGTTCCGGAACCGGAGCGGGCGGAAGGATTTCTTCCAGTACTTCCTCCCGCTTGCGCTTGACGTCGAAGGCCAGGTTCACGCCCAGTTTGGGCACCAGCACCACGCCGCGGGATTCGCCCACCTGGGCACCGCAGTGTTCACACTCGAACACGCCGGCGGCATGATAGCCCACGGCCACACCTCCTTCCACTTCCACGCGCCAGCGGCTGTCCTTGAGCCGCCAGGCATAACCGCCGAAGAGGCCCAGGCCCCATAAATCTCCCTGCAGCCGGTGATCCCGCACCTGGGGATACAGGCCGAAGGGGAAGGTTATCTGGCCCACATTGAAATGGGTATAGAGAATGTCGGTTCCTATAAAAGCGCCTTCGAATACTTTGCCTTTTTTCTTGTCGAATTCGTCGAAATAGAAGCGCAGCTCCGGCGCCACCACGAAGTTCCGCCAATGGACGGGGCTCTGTACATCCCAATCCCAGGCCAGCCAGCGGGGCCAGCTCTTGAGACCCACGTTGCCACCCAGGGTGAAATGCCGGCTTAGCTGGAATTCAACACCCAGATTGGGTTCGGCCAGACCGTCCCAAAGCAGGTTGGTGCGAACAGAAATATCTTGCGCTTTGGCATCAAAGCAAAGCGCAGAAACTGTCAGCAAAATGGCTGACAGGAGAAGCTTCCATGTGTTTAAGATCCTTGGCATCAAAAAAAGTAAACAAAGATACACAATACAATGCATTTACGCGCGCGTGTATGTTTCAAAATTTGAATTTTCGTGGCCTATTTCGGGATTTTTTATTAATTTTGAAACATATTTCCGTTTAGAACCATGGAAAGAACCTATTTGCTGGCCCTGATTGCCACCACCATAGAAATGTCCGTCTGTCTAATTAGCGCACGTCAATTATGGCGATTGCGGGGCCTTACCAACGACCGTTCCCGCCGGATGCTCACTATGGGAAACATTTTCGCCGGCCTGCTGGCGCTGTGGGTAGTGGTCATCAATCTGGTCGCAGAAGCCCCCTTGCCGGAGGCTATGGTCCTGAACCCTTGGATTGGCTGGAGCTATATGGTGATGAACATTGTCATGACCCTCTACCCCATTTCGATAATCCAGCCTGAATGGCTTTCTCCCCGCAGGTCCTTCTTCCTGTTCCTGCCCACCCTGATCCTGGGAATGGGTTGCCTTATCTTTACAGGCCGATGGACCCCGCTGGCCACCCCGGCCGAAATCTGGCAGCACGTATGGACGCCGGACGTGTTGTTCCGGCTCATCACCTTATTCACCATGCTGCCCTACTGCTTTATCATTCTGCTGCTCCCGCACAACTATAAATACAGTAGCGCCACTTTCTGGTGGATTCTCAATTATTCCGGCGGCCTGCTCATCATCTGCCTGCTGCACGTGGTGTTCACGCTCACCCATCTCCCTTGGATCTTGATTGTCCTGCCCCTGTTGGTGGCCTGCTTCTTTCTCTTCTCTACGGAATATGAGTTGGAAGAGCGCCTCCGGCCCAGTTTGGAGCCCGAAGAGGAGTCTGCAGCAACGAATTCCACTCCCCGTCCGGAAGGGACTTCCACGCCACAGGCAGAGCCCGAAATATCCGAGCCAGACCTCTGGGCCCGCGTCTGTTACTATATGGACCAGGAAAAAGTATGGAAAGACCCGGACCTTACCCTGGTTTCCCTGTCGCGGCTTTGCGCCACCAACGTCACATACCTGAACCGCGTAATCCAAGATGAAACCGGTAGCGGATTCAAGGAAATGGTGAACAAAAAAAGGGTGGCCGAAGTAGCCACCCAGTTGGAGCAAAATGCGAATATCGATATTATGGCCGCCTTCTTTAATGCCGGTTACCGTTCCCGCACCACAGCCTGGCGCAATTTCAAGGACATCACCGGCCAGTCCCCTGCCGAATACAAACAGGGGCTGAAGAAGAGCTAGCTCTATTTATCCAGCAGAAGCTTTAAGATCTTCTGGGCCACCTGCTCGTTGCCCTGTACACCCATAAAGTCCTGGGCGTGGGGGCCGTAGGCGAAAATGGGAACGGGCGTAGCGGTGTGCCAGGTGCTGATGTACACGCCTTCTTCGTTGCCTTTCTTGGGATCGCCGTCCCAGACCACCAGGCCGCCGGTTTCGTGGTCGGCCGAGATCACCACCAGGGTGTTGCCGTCTTCATCGGCAAACTTGATGGCCTCGGCGATGGCCCGGTCGAAGTCCAGCAGTTCCTTCACGGCGCTGGGGAAGTCGTTGCCGTGGCAGGCTTTGTCGATGCGGGCGCCCTCCACCATCAGGAAGAAGCCCTTGCCGTCCTTGGCACGCTGGTGAAGGAAGTCAATGGCCTGACGCGTGGCGTTGGGCAGGAAGTCCTGACGGCCCTTCACGATGTAACCGGTTTCCACGGCGGGCGGGAGCACGCCTACGCGGTCGGCCGCCTGAATCTTAGGATCGTCCAAGGAGTTCACCACGGTAAACACCTTATTGATGGCCTTTTGCGTTTCCAGCGGACGGGCTTCGAACACTTCCTTGCTGCCGGCGGCGAAGTACTTGAGCACGCTGGAGGGGAGGTCGGCCCAGATCTCGTCGGTCATACCGCGCTGCGGCTGATGGGCGAAGAAGGCCGCCGGGGTAGCGCCGTTCAGGTCGTCGGTGGAGACTACGCCGGAGATGATACCGCTTTTGATGACACGTTCCGGAATATTGGGCTGCGGGCGCTTTTTCACATCCACGCCCACGGCGCCGTTATAGGTCTTGTAACCGCTGGAATACGCAGTGCCGGAAGCGGCCGAATCCGTGGTGAAGGCATCGGCGCTTTTGGTGGTAACCCAACCCATATACTTCAGATTGGCATAGGTAAGCTCCTCATTGTTGGCAAAATAGCCGGCCGCAATCTGCGCCAGACCCGTGCCGTCGCCAATCATCAGGATTACATTCATCGGCCGATAATCGGCGCCGTCCGAGGAGTAAGTGGGATGATAAGAGCCCTGGGCGGGAACGCCTTCGATGGAGCCCTTCACGATGTTCTGCGCATTCAGCTGGAATGCGGCCACGGCTGCCAGAGCCAGGATCAGGATCTTTTTCATTGGATATCAGGGTGTTTAATTATATCTATAGAATCGGCCACCAGATGCTTTTTCATGTGCCGCTGGCCCCATCTGAGCATGCCGAAGCACAGGAGCAGGATGGCCATGGCGATGGCACCGCTCAGCTGCGGATTCACTTCCTGGCTCATCGCAATCCAGTCGTACACGCCGTGGCCAAGGACGGGCAGCAGCCACATATACAGGCCCGCCCGCGGAGCGCGGTAACGGTCGAAGTAATAAAGCGAGAAGTAATAACCCATGACTACGGCAAAGCCGAAGTGGCCGGGGATGGCCGTAAGGGAGCGGCTGATGCCCACCGTGACCCAGTTGGTACCGGAGGCCAGCAGGTATTCGATATTCTCGAAGGCCGCGAAGCCCATTCCCACGCACACGGCATACACGATGCCATCCATCCGTTCATCGAAATCCTTGCACTTGCGCAGGAACAGCCACAGCATGAGCAGCTTGGCGGTCTCTTCCGGAATGGCGGCGCCGAAGAAGGCACAGCGGAAAGCGTCCATGCTGCTGTGGATTTCCGTGGGGAACAGGCCCAGCCGCATAAACGGCACGGAGATACACAGCGAGGCCAGTACGGAGGCACATCCGTAGAAAAACGCCTTCACCAGGTTCCGGGTGGGCTCCCGCTGCAGTTTATCCTGCTGGTACACCAGATAAATCAGAATGAGGGCCGGCAGCACGGCCAGGACAATGACAGATAGCATTTCTTTAGTTTTAGTTCGCTAAGATACAATTTTTTTGCAAATTCCGGAAATCTTACTACCTTTGCAATCCCTTTCGGGCGGTTAGCTCAGTTGGTTCAGAGCACCTGCCTTACAAGCAGGGGGTCACTGGTTCGAATCCAGTACCGCCCACACAGTAAAACAAGCACTCACAGGATTCTGAGAGTGCTTGTTTTACTTAGAATCAATTTTCTTCGCCCATTCACGGGGTGTCATGCCGGTTACCAGATATAGGTACGCCTTTCCGGAGGCAGGTAAAGGACATTGTCACGGTCTACATCGTAGAGCTCGTACCAAAGGTCCGTGTTCATCACCACTCCGTTCACGCGCAGGCGGGCATGGGAGTGAATATCGCTGTTTACCAGGATGTTGAACTTCTGGTCATTGTACTGGACGCGCCAACTGTAAGCGTATGCTTCATAGAATTTGCGCAGTTGTTCCTTGTAATTCTCTCCGGAGAAACCCTGCGCTTCCAGACGGGCCTTGTAGGCGTCCATCACAGCCAGGAAGCCGCCCAGGTCGGCAATATTCTCGGTCTGGGTGCGTTCCCCGTCGCCGTAGGCCGAGGGGTCACGCGCCTCATCCAGCAACATGGTGCTGTAGCAACGGATGATGTTCTGCTTGCGGTCGTCAAAAGACATCTTGTCGGCCACTGTCCACCAGTTGTGCTTCCTTCCGTCCTTGTCATAGGTGCAACCATTCGTATCAAATCCATGCGTGAATTCGTGGCCGATCGTGACAAACGTCGCATAATGGAAGGCTTCGCTCACCCCTTCCTCCGGCATGATGGGAGGAAGCAGTATAGCCGGGTAAATGAGTATGCAGTTATTTTGGGGAGAATACATGGCGTTCACCAATGTAAGGTCCATCGTCTGGATCTCATTGTTGCTGTTCTTGGATGCCTGGGTCAGATAGTTGGAAAACACGTCGCCTCCGCCCAGCAGGTGACCTTTGAGTTTCATGATGCCCCGGTTGCCCCGGCAAAACGCATCCGACAGGGTCTCACATCCGTCGTAGGAGGCCAGACAGTCGGTATACCATTCATCGGGATATCCCACAAACAAACTGCAAGCGTCCAGCTTTTCTATCGCATTCTTCCGGGTGGTCGCACTCATCCAGTCCACGTTTTCCATGCGTTTGCGGAGAGAGGCCTGGACTTCCTTGACGATTCCCAAATATTTCTCCTTGAGGCTCTGCGGCACAAACTGCTGGGCAAAATGGTAAGACAGGGTATAGGACAGCGTAGTCTTGGCCAGCGATTGCACGTATTCCTTGGTTAAACTCGGGACCTCGAGGGCAAAGAACATGAGATAGTCCCAGTTGTTCAAGATCATGGCATAGATTTCCTCCGGGGACTTGTTCCAAAGCGACTCCCAATACGAAGCCAGGCTGGGGTCCGTCTGGAACAGACCGGGGTCCATCCCCATCCCTTCAATGATATACTTTTCTGCCCTTGCGGCATCCCCTTTGGTAGCCAAAAGGGGTATCAGCTGGTCACTGTCTATCTCATCGGCCTGTGCAAAAGCCTGTGCAGAAGCCTGTGCAGAAGTCGTGGACGGGCGAAGGAGGCCCTCCAGATGGCCGGCCTGCCATGTGAGGGAAAGCTGGATCATAGGGAAAGGGACACCATCGGCCATCATCTTTCCGATGGCGCGGAAAGCCTCCTCCTTACTTTCCGGCTTTTGGACAGATTCTTTTTTCGCATTGATGAAGGCCATTTCCTTTTCCGGCTGACTATAGATGTTGTCCAGCAGCTCATAGAAGCGTCCGATATCCGGAACTGTTTTTTTCATCTGCTCCACACGCTGCTGCATGACGATTTCGCCATCATACATCCCGCCGATAGTCCGGGCCGGATGAGGGTCCTGCTTTTTGAGCCAGGCACCGTTACAATAATCGAAGAAACTG
>JAEEGL013827847.1_pt1 | contig 20979 bp, 11 predicted proteins | sample 9134231 | NCBI WGS metagenome assembly JAEEGL01 (sample SAMN16246548, study PRJNA631951) | gut metagenome | biome: gut microbiome; feature: rumen; material: fiber-attached | host: Bos | place: Iran: Karaj | collected 2018-10 | reverse complement strand
GAGTTCTGCAGAAGGCTGAGGAAGGCTCCCCCTGACGGGGCTGTTGCTTTCAGCTCCAACAGGTACTGGCGCATGTCTAAGAACAGGTACATCAATATGGCACTGAGCAATGAGCAGCTTGAGCGCGAGGGATGGAGCTGGCTGAGCCTGTATTCATAGTCATAGGCCAATCCACAGGTGGGATTAGCCTATTCAAGCTGGAAACGCCGTATGCGGATCCGCACGTACGGTGTTGTGAGAGGTGTGATGCTAAAACATCCGCCTACTCGATTATCCGAAAGAAGTGCTCAGTCTCTTTTATCAGTTGATGCTGATTACCTTGCCCTTCTTCGGCTGCTCCTTGTTCAGAGTTACTGACAGCACGCCGTTCTCGAACGATGCGCTGATGTTCTCAGCGTCTGCGTCAGGAATGCTGAAGCTCCTCTCGTAGGTGCCGCTGGTGCGCTCATGGATGATGAACCTGGGCTCCGCGCCGGCGCTCTCTGCCTTCGCTGCCTCAGGCTGAGCCGCGCTGCCATCTCCCGCAGCCTTCGCTGCCTTAGCTCCTTCACTGCACTCACCATCTTCGGACTTGCAGCAGCAATCGGTGTTGTGCTTTGCCTTGACCGAGAGAACGCCGTCGTTGAAGGACATCTCGATGTCCTCCTTCCTGACGCCGGGGAGCTCAGCCTTGAGCTCGTAGTGATCGCCCAGGTCGCAGAGGTCTGCCCTGAAGGAGTCGCCGGCCTCAGCCTCGTCATCCTTGAAAGTGCTGTCGATGTGGTCAGCGAATTCGGAAACCGGGCGCGCAAGGCTCCTTACGATATCGAAAATAGTAGGAGTGCTGCCGAAATCATCATCATAGAACCTTGACATAACTTATGCCTCCGTTAGCCGGGAACATCAGGCGTTCCCGAAATTGTCCGTTTGTTTTTTCTTTCTGTCTTTCTCTTACACTTACCTATCTAGGGGCGGGGAGGGCAAAATCAAGAAAAATAAAGCTGATTATATTTTTCGGAAAATCACTTGAAAGCCGGGGATCAGGCTCCATATAACGGCACTTATTGCGCGCGGGGCCCGGAAAAGGCTAAAGAGCCTGCGGAGCTTACGGCTGCTCAGCCTTCGGCGCATCCTCTGCCGCGGCGGCCCGGAGCTCCTCATCGGAGAGCCCCGACCTGTTGGTACGGCTGATTCGTCTCACCCTCTGAGGGGCGGCAAACGCCAGGATGATCATCAGTGCGAGCAGGAAAAGGCCTGCCGTTATGAATACTGCGGACACGTTCCCGGCAGCATTGGCGACCATTCCCCCGGTTACCGGCCCGATGGCGCTTCCGAGCATCTGCGCGGAGAACTGCAGGCTGAACGCGCTGCTCCTTATCTCCGTCTTTGTCGCAAGGATAAGGATGGAGTTGGCGGACGGGATCACGCCGGCAAAGCAGAAGCCGTAGATGAAGAACGCCGCGATCAGGACGCCGAATGATGATGAGAATGCGACAGCCGAGCAGCAGGCCCCTCCGGCAATCCCCGAGACAACCATCATCCTGAAGAAGCCGAAGCGCTGTCCGCACCAGCCCCAGATCGGGGCGGCGATGGCGCCGGCGAGCCCGAACACGGAGAAGATTATCCCGGCGTGCGAGGCCGCCTTCTCAGCCGTTCCGGAGATCTCGTTGACAAAGAGCGCCATGAGCGGCTGCTGCATGAGCCAGGCAAGGGCTGCGAGCGAGGTGACAGTCAGTACGGTCAGTATGACGCTGTCGTGGAGGAGGCTCCGGTATGCTCCCTTTTCGCCGCTCTTCTCGTCCTTCTTCCTTCTGGGCTCCTTCACCGTAAAGGAGACAAGGAGACCGAGGAACAGCAGTATGAGTCCTGCGATGAGGAAGGCGGATCTGATGCCGAAGCTGTCGGCGAGGAGCCCGCCGAAGAGCGGGCCGAACACTGTTCCCGAGATATGGAAGCCCTGAAGGGTGCCCATGGCAATGCCGATTTTCTCCTTTGGCGCCCAGGCTGAGGTTATCGAGAGGGCAATGGGGAGCATGCCGGCGCCGAAGCCCTGCAGGGCTCTCGCGAGGATGAGCTCGGTCGGGCTCCTAGCTATGAAGAAGAGGAAATAGCAGATCATGATGGTGAAGCAGGATCTGAGGAACATGGGCTTCCTGCCGTAGAGATCCGCGAGCCTTCCCCAGATCGGGGCCGCCACGAAAGTGATGAGAAAGCTAATCGAGAAGGCGATGCCGGTCAGCAGGTTGACATCCTCTGGTGCGGCCCCGAGATCGCGGGCGATGAAGAGCGGGAGGAACGGGATGACCATGGTGTAGCTCCCGCCCATCATGAATACTGCCGCTGACATTATGGCAAGCGCTATTTTCCAGTTCATTCATTCAGTCCCTCCTCCTGGCATGGTGCGGAGACGCACTGCCTCTCTGTCCTGGCTCTCCTGAGCGGAAGAGCGTTATGTTAGCAGAATTTTCTGCCTGCTTCAGGCCTGCGGGGAAGATGTTTCTGACGGGAGTTAATTTTGGCTGAAAAAGCGGGAGGATATCAGTGTGGTGGCCCTTCACTGACTTGAACAGTGGACCAAACGATTATGAGTCGTCTGCTCTGACCGACTGAGCTAAAGGGCCGTAGTGCGATCCGCATGAGCGCGGAGAGGCATGAGGATTATTATAGCACGTGAGAGCGGAATTCAAAACAGATTGAGAGATTTTCCTGACGCAGGGAGATGCACCCGGCAGCCAGAGGAAAACGGCGGGCTGCTGCCCGCCGCATGCCAAGCCCTCAGATCAGGGCCTAATCGTCATCCGCAAGGCTCCGGAGCGCCTCGGCGCGGCTCGGATGGCGGAACCACCTCAGGGCCTTCGCCTCAATCTGGCGGATCCTCTCGCGGGTAACGCCGAGGAGCTTCCCGACGTCCTCAAGCGTGTGATCCCTGCCTACCCCTATGCCGAAGCGGTACCTGATCACCATTGCCTCCCTGGGCGCGAGCGATTCCAGAGCCCTCGTGATGTTTTCCTTCAGGCTGTAGGCGGTTGCCGCCTCATCGGGCTGGGCGATGCTGCGGTCCTCGATGAAGTCTCCGATATGAGAGTCCTCGTCATCTCCGACCGGTGTATCCATCGAGATTGGATCCCTGGCGATCCTGAGGACCTTCCTGATTTTCTCCTCGGGCATGCCCATCCTAACCGCGAGCTCCTCAGGGGTAGGATCTCGGCCCTTCTCCTGCAGCATCTGCCTGGAGACGCGGTTGAGCTTGTTGATGGTCTCAATCATGTGGACCGGGATCCTGATGGTACGCGCCTGATCTGCAATGGATCTGGTGATGGACTGCCTTATCCACCAGGTGGCGTAGGTCGAGAACTTGTAGCCGCGGCGGTACTCGAACTTGTCAACTGCCTTCATGAGGCCGATGTTCCCCTCCTGGATGAGGTCCAGGAACTGGAGGCCGCGGTTCGTGTACTTCTTCGCTATGGAGATGACGAGGCGGAGGTTTGCCTCGATCATCTGCTTTTTCGCCCTCTGCGCGAGGTTCTCGCCGCGGTTCATGCTCATCGCGATGTTCTTGATGTCATAGATGGAGGTGCCGGTCTCGTTCTCGATGTCGCGCAGCCTGTCCATGGCCCTCTCGAGCTCGCGGCGGTTCTTCCTGAGCCCTGCCGCGTAGGGCTTCCCGCTTTCAATTGCCGCCTCGATCCAGTCAGAGCGGCCGTCGCTGCCGCCGCTGGTCTGGCTTACGGCGTTGAGGCGGTAGCAGCGGTTGAACTCCTCCTTCGGCATGTGGCAGGAGCGCACGCAGCAGTCGCGCATCAGGATTTCCTGATCGCGGATCCTCTTCGCGATGTCGCGGACGCTGCGCACGAGCTGCTCGAACTGTATGGGGGCAAGCCTGAACTGGCAGAGGAGATCCCCGAGCTCCTTGATCTTCTCCTCAGCCTCAGCGCTCCCGCGGCCGTGCTTCTGCAGGGCGGCGGAAGCCTCAGAAGAGAGATCGCGGAGCCTCGAGAACATGATGAAGGCAAGCTCAGGATCGGGGCCGCTCTCATCCTCGTCCTCAGGATCGCCGTCAGACGCGTCATCAGCTGAGCCGCTGTCAGGGAGATCCCCGTCAGCGTCACGGGCTTTCATGGATGATGCCTTCTTGCTGCCGGATGAAGGCTTCTCACTCTCCTCATCATCGTCATCATCCTGCAGAGATTCTGCGCCTGTCTCCTGCTGCGCCGGCATGCTCCTGAGGAGCTCCGCGTTCTTCTCGCGATCCTCATCAGTAAGGATGAGCTTCCCGCCGCCCCCGTCAGTGAACCCGGTTACGATCGCGCCGAGGCGCAGGCTGCCTTTCAGGCACTCATCGTAGCGGCTGAGAAGCTGCGAGACTGCCTGCGGGTATCCGGCGAGCGAGCGCTGGACCATGCGGGTCCCTTCCTCGATGCGCTTCGCGATGTCGATCTCCTCGCTGCGGGTGAGCAGGGGCACCGAGCCCATGTCGTGCATGTACATCCTGACCGGGTCGGTCGTGTGCCCGCTCACAGGCACTGCCTGCTGTATCGCGTCCGTGGCGCCGGAGTCAGCGACTGCCTCGGTGTCATAGAGAAGCTGATCGTCTACGACCTCGGAGTCCTCACAGACCCTGATGCCGATGCTCTCAAGGATCTGCACAATGTCACTGAGCTGCTCAGGATCGATGGATCCCGGCAGCTCGTCGGCGATCTGGTTGAAGGTGAGATATCCCTGCTCGCGTCCTTTCCTGGCAAGGAGAGTTACTGATGTCTGGCTTCCCTGCTGTATGCTGTTCTCTTCATTCTGCATGTATTTGAGCGCTCTCTTGTATGCTGTACGGCCTTCGGGCATGGCGGATGGGCTTAGCCTCTCTTCTGCATGGCACAGTGCGATGCGGCGTTTCCCTGTCCTGCTGCTTCAGGACAGCCATCCCGGGCCTCTCATGAAGAGGCTCCTGCCTCGCCATCCATTCTGCCTGGCGCGGCAGGGCCTGCCCGGACTGAGTATGATCCGGGCCTGTCCTCTGGTGAAAAATCAGCGCGCATTCCGGTAAGGGCCGGCGCTGCCGCGTGCGGCCCCGGAACGCAGGCCCTGTCAGCCGACGAAGCTCATAAGCTGCTCCGCGCGGCTTGGATGGCGGAGCTTCCGGAGGGCCTTTGCCTCAATCTGGCGGATCCTCTCGCGGGTAACGCCGAAGAGCTTCCCGACCTCCTCAAGCGTGTGATCCCGGCTCATGTCGATGCCGAAGCGGTACCTGAGCACCATGGCCTCCCTCGGGGTTAGGGAGTCGAGGGCCTTGCGGATGTTTTCCTTGAGGCTGTCAGCGGTCGCCGCCTCATCAGGCTGCGCGAGGCTGCCGTCCTCGATGAAGTCTCCGATATGCGAGTCATCGTCATCGCCGACCGGGGTCTCCATGGAGATAGGCTCCTTCGCGATCTTGAGGACCTTCCTGATCTTCTCCTCAGGCATGCCCATCTTCACGGCGAGCTCCTCCGGGGTAGGATCGCGGCCGTTCTCCTGCAGCATCTGCCTGGAGACGCGGTTGAGCTTGTTGATGGTCTCAATCATGTGCACTGGGATCCTGATGGTCCTTGCCTGATCCGCAATGGATCTGGTGATGGCCTGCCTTATCCACCAGGTGGCGTAGGTCGAGAACTTGTAGCCGCGGCGGTACTCGAACTTGTCGACCGCCTTCATGAGGCCGATGTTCCCTTCCTGTATGAGGTCAAGGAACTGGAGCCCGCGGTTGGTGTACTTCTTCGCGATGGAGATCACGAGGCGGAGGTTCGCCTTCGTCATCTTCTCCTTGGCGCGCTGCGCGAGGTTCTCGCCGCGGTTCATGTTGACCGCGATGTTCTTGATGTCGTAGATGGAGATGCCGATCTCGTTCTCGATGTCGCGCAGCCTGTCCATTACCTTCTCAAGCTCGCGGCGGTTCTTCCTGAGCCCCGCGGCAAAGGGCCTGCCGCTTTCGATCGCAGTCTCGATCCAGTCGGTGCGCCCGTCGCTGTCGCCGCTGGTCTGGCTTACGGCGTTGAGACGGTAGTACTTGTTGAACTCTTCCTTGGCCATCCCGCAGGTCCTGACGCAGCAGTCGCGGAGCAGGAGCTCCTGATCGCGTATTCTCTTCACGATGTCGCCGATGCTGCGGACCAGGAGCTCGAACTGCCTCGGAACCAGCCTGAACTGGCAGAAGAGGTCCCCGAGCTTTTTGATTTTCTGGTCGGTCGCCTGCTTGCCGCGGCCGTACTTCTGTATGGCGCTCACGGTGTCGTCGGAGAGCTTCCTGAGCTTCGAGAACATGATGAAGGCAAGCTCAGGATCCGGACCGCTCTCCTCGTCATCGCCGTCCTCCGGCGCGTCGTCGGACACGTCATCATCATCCGGATCAGCCGCGGCGCGCTTCTTTCCTGACGAGGCCTTCTTCTGCTCTCCTGCGGCCTTCTCGTCGCCGCTCTCCTCATCATCCTCGTCATCGTCATCCGCGTCATCGCCTTCTGGGCTCTCCGCGGCGCAGGCTGCTGCCATGGTCTCGAGCAGGGCGGCGTTCTTCTCACGCTCCTCATCGGTGAGGACCAGCTTCTCGCCTTTCTCGTCGGTAAACCCTGAGACCAGCTCGCCAAGGCGCAGGCTGCCTTTCTGGCACTCGCCGTAAAGGCGGAGGAGGTTCGAGATTGCCTGGGGATAGCCGGCGACGGCCCGCTGGACCATGTGGGTGCCTTCCTCGATGTGCTTCGCAATGTCGATCTCCTCGCTGCGGTTCAGGAGGGGCACTGTCCCCATCTCGCGCATGTACATCCTGACGGGATCGGTCGTATGCCCGCTCTCCGGGACGACCTGCTGGATCTCGTCGGTGGTGTTGGAGCTGGCGACCGCCTCGGTGTCATAGAGGAGCTGCTCGTCCTCAACCTCGGAGTCCTCGCAGACCTTGATGCCGATGCTCTCAAGGAGCTGCACGATGTCATTGAGCTGCTCAGGGTCGATGGAGCTCGGCAGCTCGTCAGCAATCTGGTTGAAGGTAAGGAAGCCCTGCTCGCGGCCTTTCTGGGCAAGAATGGCAATCGGGGTCTGCTCTCCCTGCTGAGCGTAGCCGTCCTCGTCGGATTTTTCTGCCTCTGTCTCGGAGTCCTCGCGGACGCTGATGCCCTGGCTCCTGATCTGCCCGACGATCTGGCTCAGCTTTGCGGGATCTGTGCCTTCCGGAAGCGCTCCGGCAATCTGGCTGATAGTGAGGTACCCCTGCTCCCGCGCCCTGCCTGCCAGAATGGCTATCGGCAACTCTCTTCCCTGCTGACTGCTGTTTTCTTCATTCTGCATGTGACTTGTCACTCTGTTACAGTTTGACCGATTCATCAGCATGGCGGCGATTGGATCTTTTCTTGCTGCCTTACATGGCATATGTGAAAAGCATCATCGCGTTTTCTTATTCAGGGGATCCCGGACCGCCACCCCGAAACAGTGCGCCTTCCTGAAAAGAAAGGCGCATCCGCGCTCCTTCGGTTTTTGGGAACACGGATAAAAAACAGTTCGGGTAAAAATGGAACACCCCATTATATACTCTAAAAAAATAAATTCAATAGGGATTTTTTTAGGTCAGAGGGTTGTTTTTTAAATTTTTTTTATTTTTTATTTTTCCTGCGGGGAAAAATTTCCCTGCTGTCCGCCTGTTTCAGGGAGTTTGACGGAAAATGAGCAGGCCGTGCCCAAAGGGCAGGGAGATGCAGCCGGCAGCATGAGCCGCAGGGCTCTTCTCATGGATTGGGAAAAAAGAACAGAACAGGAAGGAAGGCGTCGCCTGCAGGGAAGGCGCTCCTGAAGTCTCGGCAGGAGCAGAAGGAAGCAGGCCGCGGGTGTCTCTCCCTGTGACGAATTAAGCCAGGGAACTGCTCCCTGGCTTATGTGATTTCATCATTCGATCCTCTGGGCAGCAGCCGCAGGGGACCAGGTGATCAGTCGTCTACGAACGGTCTGAGCCGGCCGGCGCGTCCGGGATGGCGGAGCTTCCGGAGGGCCTTCGCCTCGATCTGGCGGATCCTCTCGCGGGTAACGCCGAGCTCCTTGCCGACCTCCTCGAGGGTGTGATCCTTGTTCGTGCCTATGCCGAAGCGCATCCTCAGCACCTTGGCCTCCCTCGGTGTGAGCGAGGCAAGCGAGGCGTTGATGGTCTCCTTCATGCTGTCGGCTGTCGCGGCCTCATCGGGCTGCGCGATGTTGCTGTCCTCGAGGAAGTCTCCGATATGCGAGTCCTCGTCATCGCCTATCGGGGTCTCCATGGAGATAGGCTCCTTCGCGATCTTGAGGACCTTCCTGATCTTCTCCTCGGGCATGCTCATCTGCTGCGCGAGCTCCTCGGGAGTAGGATCGCGGCCCTTCTCCTGCAGCATCTGCCTGGAGACGCGGTTGAGCTTGTTGATGGTCTCAATCATGTGAACCGGGATCCTGATGGTACGCGCCTGATCTGCAATGGATCTGGTGATGGCCTGCCTTATCCACCAGGTGGCGTAGGTCGAGAACTTGTAGCCGCGGCGGTACTCGAACTTGTCGACCGCCTTCATGAGGCCGATGTTCCCTTCCTGTATGAGGTCCAGGAACTGGAGTCCGCGGTTCGTGTACTTCTTCGCGATGGATATGACGAGGCGGAGGTTCGCCTTCGTCATCTTCTCCTTGGCGCGCTGCGCGAGGTTCTCGCCGCGGTTCATGTTGACCGCGATGTTCTTGATGTCGTAGATGGAGATGCCGATCTCGTTCTCGATGTCACGCAGCCTGTCCATGGCCCTCTCGAGCTCGCGGCGGTTCTTCCTGAGCTCTGCCGCATAGGGCTTCCCGCTCTCGATTGCCGCCTCGATCCAGTCAGAGCGCCCGTCGCTGCCGCCGCTGGTCTGGTTTGCGGCATTGAGGCGGTAGCAACGGTTGAACTCCTCCTTCGGCATGTGGCAGGTGCGCACGCAGCAGTCGCGCATCAGGATCTCCTGATCGCGGATCCTCTTCACGATGTCGCGGATGCTGCGGACAAGGAGCTCGAACTGCCTCGGAACCAGCCTGAACTGGCAGAAGAGGTCGCCGAGCTTCTTGATCTTCTGCTCGGTTGCCTGCTTGCCGCGGCCGTACTTCTGTATGGCGCCAGCAGCGTCGTCGGAGAGGTCGCGGAGCTTCGAGAACATTACGAAGGCCAGCTCGGGATCCGGCCCGTTCTCATCATCGTCATCGGGAACCTCATCAGAGTCATCATCAGAGGAGTCATCCGACTGAACTTCGCCAGCGGGCTGCTTTTTAGCGGGCTTCTCCTTTGCGGCTGACGGCTTTGCCGGGCTTCCGTCCTGGCTTTCGTCATCATCCTCAAAGTCCTCGTCATCCTGGTCATCGTCAGATGCGCCGTCACCCGCCTTTTCCTCGGCGCAGGCGGCTGCCATGCTCTCGAGCAGGGCGGCGTTCTTCTCGCGCTCCTCATCGGTGAGGACCAGCTTCTCGCCGTTCTCGTCGGTGAATCCGGAGACCAGCTCGCCAAGGCGCAGGCTGCCTCTCTGGCACTCGCCGTAGAGGCGGAGGAGGTTGGAGATTGCCTGGGGATAGCCGGCGACAGCCCGCTGTACCATGTGGGTGCCTTCCTCGATGCGCTTTGCGATGTCGATCTCCTCGCTGCGGTTCAGGAGGGGCACTGTCCCCATCTCGCGCATGTACATCCTGACCGGATCGGTCGTATGGCCGTTCTCCGGGACGACCTGCTGGATCTCGTCGGTGGTGTTGGAGCTGGCGACAGCCTCGGTGTCATAGAGGAGCTGCTCGTCCTCAACCTCGGAGTCCTCGCAGACCTTGATGCCGATGCTCTCCATCAGCTGCACGATGTCCTTGAGCTGCTCTGGGTCGATGGAGCTCGGAAGCGCGTCGGCTATCTGGTTGAAGGTAAGGAATCCCTGCTCGCGTCCTTTGTTGGCAAGGAGGGTTACAGACGTCTGGCTCCCCTGCTGGCTGCTGTTTTCTTCATTCTGCATGTGATTGGGCACTCTCTTACAGTTTGACCGATTCAGCTTGGCGGCGAATGGATCTTTTCTCTGCCTCATATGGCATATATGAAAAGCTTCATCGCATTTTCTTTATTCAGGGGATCCCGGACCGCCAGAGCCCGGACCGTGCCTCCTTTTGGGAAAAAGAAGGCCTCTCCGCGTTCCTCGGCTTGTTGGGAACATGGAAAGAAACAGTCCGGGCAAAAAATTGAACGCCGAATTATATACCGCAGGAAAATAAAATCAAGGCTGATTTTTTTCGGAACAGGGGAAGTTTTTTTGCGCTCCGGCAAAGTTTTTTATTTTGCCACGCAGGATCAGGCGCTTCCGGGATATTCTCCGCGGCGGAATATTTTCATCTCGGCGCTGGGCCGGGAGATGCCCTACTGCCTCCCGCTTCCGCTGACGGAGCCATCGTCTATCCTGTTGCGCATCCTCACGTAGTCCTGCAGCTCCCGGAGATCCCCGTCTGACCCGGTCCCGGCAGCGATCTTCCGCCTGAGCTCGTCGATCAGCTGCCCGAGCTCCTGCCTCAGGATGTCATTGAGATCCTTATTGAACTCATCCTTCGCCTGCTTCCGGTCGATTGCCGCCTCCCGGTCGATGTCCTGCCTCCTCGCCAGCCGGCGGAGCCAGAGGATGCAGGGGCTTCCCTCAAACTCCCGGAGGAGCGAGGCGGCGGAGTCCCTGCCTCCGTTCCTCTGCGCGACCCTTATTACATCGAGAAGGAGCATGGCCGCTGGGTTGCGGATCATCCTGGCGAATACCTGCATGGTGCTCGGCAGGTCCGGTATCTCGCAGATGCCTCCGGGGCAGGCGAGGGCAGTGGCAATGAGCCGGTTGATACAGGAGAGGGGGACCTCTGACTCATCAGGCTCCGGAGGAGGCTCAGGCGCCTTAGACTCCCTGAGCCTCTTGTCGTAGAGGGCATTGATGTAGCTCTCCTCGAAGCCCGGGAACCTCCCGCCGGGGCGGAAGGTCTCCCTGATCTCCCTTGCCCACGGGGAGTCCTGCTGCATCCTCACGGCGCAGTCGATGACCCTCGAGAGCAGGGTGATCTGATCCTCCCTGGCGTTCCCGAGCCCCCGCCTCTCATGGTCGAAGATGAAGTCAGTGAGCCCCATCTCATGCTCCCTGAGATAGCCGAGGAACCCCTCCTTTCCGTGGGCCCTGACGAATGAGTCAGGATCGTCCTCCGGAGGCAGGAAGAGGAAGGAGATCCTCCGGCTGCCGTTCAGGATGGGGAGGGCGGTCATGAGCGTGTGCCAGGCGGCCTTCCGGCCGGGGGCGTCTCCGTCGTAGCAGCAGACCAGATGGTCCGTTGCCCCGAATATCAGCCTGAGCTGCTCGGGGGTCGTCGCTGTCCCGAGGGAGGCAACTGCGTTCGTCACGCCGTACTGGGCGAGGGCGATGACATCCATGTAGCCCTCGACGATGAGGATGAACTCCGGGCGGCTTTCCTTCCGCAGAGCGTCATAGAGGCCGAAGAGCTCGCGGCTTTTCGAGAAGAGGGGCGACTCGGGCGAGTTGAGGTACTTGGGCTTGCTGTCATCGAGCACGCGTCCGCCGAAGGCGATTATCCTGCCGGTCTTGCCGCGGATCGGGATCATTATCCTGTTGCGGAAGCGGTCGTACTGCCCGGTATGGCTGTCGTTCTCGATAAGGAGCCCGTTCTCGAGAAGGATCCTGATCCCGCTGATTCCCGGGCTCAGTGCGTCCGCCAGGGCATGCCACTCGTCCGGGGCATAGCCGAAGGAGTAGCGCTCAATGGTCTCAGGCGTTATGCCGCGGTTCCTCAGGTACTCCTGCGCCTCTTCGGACGAGGCGAGGTTCCTGTGGTACCAGGCGGCGGCCCTTTCGAGCATCCTCTCCCCGGGGAGCAGCCCTCTCTCCGGGATCTGGTGGCCGGTCTCGCGGAGAATGAGATCCGCTGCCTCGCCGGTGCCGGATCTGGCGTCAAATTCCCGCACAAAGTCGACTGCGTCACCCTCTGCGCCGCAGACGCTGCAGCGGAAAAGCTGCGAGTCTTTGTCTGCCCTCAGCGTCCGGTCGGTTCCCAGGTGGAACGGGCAGCACAGGGAAGGGCTGCTTCCGCCGTCCGGATCAAGCGTGCGGCGGGCTATCACGTCCTGCAGCAGGATGCTCCGGTCAGCCTCGGCCGCGGCGGACTGCACGGACAGAGGATCATCACGGTCCTCCTCAATCGCGTCAGCCACCGCCTTCCGGAATATCCCGGGAAGCGCGTCCTCCCCTCCCTCGCCTGCCTCGGTTGTCTCAGGCGGAAGCTCTGTCCCGGCGAGGACGCGGAGAAAAGGCTCCTCCGGCGTCTTTCCGAAACATCCGGCAAGTGCGTCAGGCGTCGGGGATGGGAGCGAGGCAACCATGCTGAAGACGTCGCGGAGCACGAGGAGCCCCGGGCGGGTGCTCTGCGGGATGCTCCTCCGGAGCGTGCCGAAGTCCGGGAGGCTCTTTATGGCGGCCGGCATATGCAGCATGATGGCCGAGGCAAGCTCCGAGCCGCGCATGACATGCTTTTCCGCATGGAACGCTGCGCCGTCGTCAAATCCCCTCACTGCCGAGGAGGACTCCTGCTGCCAGGGATCTGAGGCGCCCCAGGCCCCGCGCAGCTCCCAGGGATCTACCCGGCACTCCGCGTAGAGCCGGTAGAGGAGCGATCCCCTGAGCGCGGTGCTGGGGCTCAGCTTCTCAAGCATGCTGAGTCCGGTTTTAAGCGCCAGATCCTGCTTTCCGTCCGCATCGCCCTTCAGGATCTGGAAGAAGAAGTCCTCGAGCTGGAGATCGTGCCTCTCAAGATCCCTGAACCCCTGGAGCCCGCTCTTCCTCACGAGCTCGCCTGGGCTGACGCCGTCAAGGAACCGGAAGGTGATTCTCTTCTCGTCATCAAGGAACGGCATGGCTGAGAGCATGGCGGACTTCGCGAGCTCCTCGCCCTCCTCGCCTACCGGCACGGCAACAACAAGCCGCCCGACCGAGGTGAGGATCCTCTTCATCTGCCAGGGCGTTACGGTGCCCTTGAAGGGCGCTATGCCCCTCGCGGAGCCGGCGGCGCGGAGCTCAAGCACGTCAAGGGGAGAGGGGCAGAGGCAGAAATACTCCGGGTTCCTCTCGATGGTCCTCGCGTCCGAGAGTCCGAAGAGCTCATCGTCAGGGCTGAACACCGGCGTGGCGGCAGGGAGGATCTGCTCTCCTGAGGGAAGCACTGCGGAAAATGCCGAGAGCCTCCCCCTCCGGTCAATGACCGGGAGCATCAGCGCGTCCCTGAACACCGGCGCCAGTGTCCCGGTGCTGTCAGCGGCCATCATGCCGGTCTCGGCTAGCGCGTCGATCGTTGCCTGGAGAAAAGTCCCGTTCTCATTGTCCGAGATGAAGCGGTCAGAAGGGGCGAACCCGAGGTGCATGGCCGCGGCCGTCTCCGGGGAGACATGGTACCTGCTGAGCATCTCCTGCCCGGCAGCGCTCGTCCTGAGCTCAGTCTCATAGAAGTCGCGGCACCTCTCAAGGACCGGGCGGTCGCCCTGCAGGGCCTGCGGGCCGGGGAGCGCGCCATGCTCGCGCGGCACATCGATTCCGAGCCGGTCGGCAAGGTACTCCACAGCCTCGACATAGCCCAGGCTGTCGTGCCTCATCAGGAAGGAGAGGACGTTTCCCTTGGCCTGGCAGCCGAAGCAGTAGTAGACCTGCTTTGCCTCGCTCACGTAGAATGAGGGCGAGCGCTCCTGGTGGAAGGGGCAGCAGCAGCTGTACTCGCCGGCGCTCGACTTCTTGAGCGGGAGCCCCTTCTCGCGGAGGACGTCGACGATGTCGGTCCTCCCAAGCAGATCATCTATGAATTCCTTAGGTATCCTTCCGCCCTGTCCGCTCATTTCCCTGTCCGCTGCCAATAAAAAAGCCGGCGCCAAGAGGCTCCGGCCGTCTGCAAGAGCCCTCCTCAGGGCTCTGATTGTACCATCCTCACCGAGGATCCCGGGTGCTCTCAGGCAATCTTTGCCTTGACCTTTCCGGAGAGCGCTCCCATGTCGGTGCGTCCCTGTACCTTGGGCTTCAGATAGGCCATGACCTTGCCCATGTCCTTCATGCCCGAGGCCCCGGTTGCGCTGACCGCCTCGTCGATAAGGGCGGAGACCTCGTCATCGGAGAGCTGGGCGGGGAGGAACTCGGAGATGACCTTAATCTCTCCCTCCTCCTTGGTCGCGAGCTCAGGGCGTCCCGCGTCCTTGTACTGCTTGATTGAGTCCTCGCGCTCCTTGATCATGTGGGAGACGATGCTGATGATCTTCTCATCGGGCAGCTTCTCGTGGTCCACCTCCTTCTTGACCTCTGAAAGAAGCAGACGGAGAGCTCCGGTGCGTTCCTTGTCACGAGCCTTCATCGAGGCCTTGAGTTCCTCATTGAGCTTTTCCCTTAATGACATAACGCCTTCCTTGTTTGTTTTCTGTCACCTGCGGCCTGCCTGTGCCGCGGCCGCATAAAAAAAGTTCCGGGATCTCGCTCTGAGATCCCGGAACTGCTGTTCACTGTTCTGTCCGGACGTCAGAGCGTCCGTGCGCCGGGGGCGCGGTCATGATTAACGGCTCTTTGCCATCATGCCGCTTGAACGTGATCCGTCCTTTCCCTGCTTCTTTGCACGGCGCTTTGCTGCGGAGGCCTTGGCGCGCTTGCGGATGGTGGTGGGCTTCTCATAGAACTCACGGTTGCGTACATCGGCAAGAATGCCAGCCTTCTCGCAGGAACGCTTGAAGCGGCGGAGAGCTACATCGAACGGCTCGTTTTCACGTACTTTAATGATTGGCATGAAAAAATCACCCCTGGAGGATTTATCAGTTTTTTATCTCTGGAGCCGGCGCAGGAAATGCCGTTCCTGCCGGGCCCCGTCTCTGCGGAAAATACCGCAACTTTGCGATTATAGCGCATGGCGCCGGCTTTGGCAATTGATTAAGGCATTCAAAGGGCCCTTCCGCCTGTCCGGAAACTGGCGTGCGCCTCCTGTACGTCATGCGGTAAAATTGCATGTGTCACAGAACCTCAGCGGAACAATAGTCCTCATGTCAAAAACCTTTAAGGGGCAGCTTGCCCCTGAGCTCAGGGCGCTCCCCGGAGCATTCTCCGGCTCATTCATGGTCAGCGCCAACGCGCTTTCCGTCATCAGGAGCATAAAGGAAAAGGGGCACTGCGCCTTCATTGTCGGAGGCGCCGTGCGCGACGCGCTCACAGGCGGCGCCCCTGCCGACTTCGACATCGCGACCGAGGCCTGGCCCGCCTATGTGATGAGGGCAGTTCCGGGCTCCAGGACGCTCGGCAGGCGCTTTGTCATCGTAGTGAGGGAGTTCGGAGAGGAGACTGTCGAGATTACGACCTTCCGCAGGGAGAACAGCGGAGGGCGCGGGCAGTTCGGGAACAACCGCTACGGCTCGCTGATGGATGACGCCATGGCCCGCGACTTTACGATAAACGCGCTTTACCTTGATCCATTCTCCGGAGTGATCCTCGATCCGCTTGACGGGCTGCAGGATCTGGCCGAGCGCCGGGTGAGGCTCATAGGCGATCCAAGGGAGCGCTTCGGCAACGACGCGGTGAGGCTCCTCCGAGCCGTGCGCTTCGCCTCGGTGCCGGGATACCATCTTGACGATGGCACCAGGAAGGGCATAGTGCGGCACTCTGAGCTCCTCAGGCGCGTCAACCACCGCAGGCTCACCGCCGAGCTCATCAGGCTCTTTGACAAGAACGAGAGCCGGCAGCTTGAGCTTTTCTTCGGGCTTGGCCTGATGGACGCTGTGATTGCCGGCATGAATGAGGTCAGGCGGGTGATGAACCCATCGGACGTGAGCGCGTTCCTCAGGAGGGCCGGAGCGCTTTCTGAGAAGCTCCATGAGTACGGCGCGTCAGCTGACGGCTGCACGGCCTTCGCTGTACTCCTCTGGCTCCCGATGCTTGCCCTCGCGAAGTCAAGATCCGTTGACGGGAAGATCTCGGCTGATGGGATCAGGAAATGCGCCGGCATTGTCCTCAGGAGGCAGCAGGCCTATACCCTCATCCCGCCGGCTGACGCGATGAGGCTGCAGCTGGTGCTTGCGGCGCAGCTCATCAGAGAGGAGCGAGACCCGGGCGGGGCGATGGCAAGATCCGCACTCTTCCTCAGGGCCGCGAGGAAGGGAGAGATCTCCGGGGATGATCAGGCGCGCCTTGCCGGGCTCTTCCGGAAAAGAATACCGGACGGCTATGACCACAACGGCCATTCTGTCTCGGCGCTCCCTGATGAGAAGCTCTCCCGCGTTTCAGTGAGGTCGGTCTGCAGCGGGTCGTGGTGCGGACATATGGCATCAAGGCTCCGGAGCATGCCGGCTGCCCCTGTGCCTCCCGCGCCTGAGCCTCCCGGCGTGCGCCTTGGGACCTGGCGGAATGCTTCAGGGCCCGGCTCTGGCCCGGCTGATGAGCTCTCCCGGGCTGATGATGCCGGTGAGAATGATCCCGCCGGGGATGGCGGAGACGTCAGCGCGCTGCCCTCTGGCTATGCCGTCTACATAAAGGAAGGAAAAGTCACGAGATGCCCGGACTTCATCAGTCAGGCGGCAAGCAGGATAACGCTCCCGGGACGCTTTCCCCAGGGCGGCGGATTTTTCCGGAAATTCACGCCGAGGCAGATCCGGCTGATGCTGGGCGACGCGATGGCCGGAACGCTGAAGGCTGCCGGGAATGACGGCATCAGGAGCATGCTGGAGGGCTACTCGTCGGATGACATCCACTTTTACCCGGAGCCTCAGGGCACAGGCATCGTGGCCATCAGCGGGCCTGACGTGAGATCCGCGCTGCGGGTCCTCCGGCAAGAGACCCCCGCGTCCGCAGGCGAGATCCTGAAGGCTGTAAGGAGGATCCATCCCGGGTTCACGCCGGAGAAGATCTTCGGTTCGCCCGAAGGCTGGCTCAGGTGCGCGTTCTTCACGGAGAGCAGCGGCCTCTGGCGCCCGGGAACAGCCGGCGACTGCTTTGTGCTCGGCGGGCGGAACCTCGGCGTCCGCGTCTCGGAGATGATCACCATGAGCTTCACCTTCCCGGTAAGGACCTGGGAGGGCGCGGTGAGGATCCTGAAGAGACTCAGGCTGGGCGATGACCATGAGGGAGTGCTGTCGGGGCTTGCGAGCCTCTCCATGAGACCCGATATTACCGATGAGGGCATCGTCCTCGCTGAGAATGACGGAACCCGCGGCCAGGCCGCCTCAGCAGGCAAGAGGATCCATGAGTTTGCCGCCAGGGCCATGGCTCAGTATGGCGGGGCAGATGAGGATTATGAGAGCCTCGGAGAGTAGCTTGCCTGCGCCGCGGCATCTCTCACTGAGGGCCGCATGATAGCCTCCCGTGTGGGGTAAAATTGAGAGGCCGGGGATCCGGCAGCTGTTTGATAGATGAGGTTCAGATGAAGGTTCTCGCGATTGAAAGCTCCTGCGATGAGACCGGCGTAGCCGTTTACAGTGACACTGAGGGGCTTGTCGTCAACAAGCTCTACACCCAGATAGCCCTCCACCGGGAATACGGCGGAGTCGTGCCGGAGCTCGCGAGCCGCGATCATATAAGGAAGGCCATCCCGCTGGTGCGCGAGGCCATGGACTCCGCGGGGCTCACCCCGAAGGACATCGACGCTGTTGCCTATACGGCAGGTCCCGGCCTCATCGGCGCTCTTCTTGTCGGGGCGGCGGTCGGCAGATCCCTGGCCTTCGCCTGGGGCTGCCCCGCGGTGCCCGTCCACCATATGGAGGGCCACCTCCTCGCGCCGATGCTCGAGGAGAAGAAGCCTCACTATCCGTTCCTAGCTCTCCTCGTGTCGGGCGGGCACACCATGATTGTGAAGGTCGCGCGCCCCGGCTCATACAAGGTCATGGGACAGTCAATTGACGACGCGGCGGGCGAGGCGTTCGACAAGACCGCAAAGCTCCTCGGCATCCCCTATCCGGGCGGCCCCGGTGTGTCAGCGCTTGCTGAGAAGGGGCACCGCGGGAAATACGTGTTCCCGCGCCCGATGACCGACCGCCCGGGCTACGACTTCAGCTTCTCCGGCCTCAAGACCGCGGCCGCCACGGCGGTTGAGCAGGTCGAGGGAGAGCTTACCGATGAGAGCAGGGCAGACATCGCCTTCGGCTTCGAGGACGCGGTTATCGACACCCTTATAACCAAGGTGTCCCGCGCCCTGAAGGCCGAGCATCTCAAGGAGCTGGTAGTCGCCGGAGGCGTGAGCGCCAACCGCCACCTCCGCGCGAGGATCGGGGACTACATGAAAAAAATCGGCGGAGAGGTGTTCTATCCGCGCCCTGAGTTCTGCACGGACAACGGCGCGATGATCGCCTGCGCCGGCATGCTGAGGCTCAAGCTCGGGCAGGTCGCCGGAGACGCCATCGAGGTCAGGCCGCGCTGGGCGCTCGAGGACATTTCGGTGGACCGCGATGAGTGACTCCCTCCTCTCTGACCTCAACCCGCTCAGGATAGTCTCGAGGATCGCGGACGGCATCAGCGATACGGTAACCGACATGCGTGACGCCATCGCGGGCGATCACCTCGTAATCGGCCTCACCGGGCTCTCCGGGAACGGGAAGACCACCTTCCTCACCTCGCTTGCCCATTTCCTCACCAATGACTGGCGGAGCCTCGTGGGCTTCCCGCCTGTAAGGGAGGGGCGCTTCCTGGGCGCGGTGAGGTGCGAGCAGACTGACAGCGACATGCCGGCCTTCAGGCTAGATGAGGCTGAGGGGGCGCTGTTCGGTACGCCGCCGCGCTGGCCGGCGCCCACTAAGGACATCAGCGAGCTCACGCTCGAGCTCCGGAGCCGCGCGGAGAAAAGCCTCTTCTCCTTTTCTGACACCAGGAGCCTCCGCGTCGACTTCATCGATTATCCCGGTGAGTGGCTCATGGATCTGCCGCTCCTCTCGGAGAGCTACCGCGAGTGGTCTGAGGGCTACCTCGCGCTTATCCGCTCCGATCCCAGGCTCTCCTCTACCGCGGAGCCCTGGCTCTCCCGGGCAAGGCTCCTCGAGGCAGGCGCCGAGGCGGACAGGCAGGCGGTGAGGCAGCTGGTCTCGGACTTCACTAAGTGGCTCCTTATGCTCAAGAACGAGCTCGGCTGCTCGCATATCCAGCCCGGGCGCTTCATCATGCCAGGCGAGTTCCATGACTCGCCGCTCCTTGAGTTCATTCCCTGGGCAGGGGAGATGCCGCCAGATCCTTCTGATCTCCCGGAGAGCTCGTTCTGGCGCGTGATGGAGCATCACTACAGCGGATATGTCTCGAAGGTGGTGAGCCGCTTCTATGAGAAGTGCTTCTCCAGGATCGACCGGCAGGTCGTGCTGGTCGACTGCCTGAAGGCCCTGGAGGAGGGGCCGGCATGCTACCGCGACATCGGCACCTCGCTCGACTCCATCACCAGGAATTTCAGCTACGGCGCCGGGAGCTTCCTCATGAGGCTCTTCAGCAGGAGGATTGACCGGGTGCTCTTCGCGGCGGCAAAGTGCGACACGGTTCCGCCGGATCAGCACGGCTCCCTCAGGACGCTCCTCAGGAACACGGTGGAGAAGGCCTCTGACGGGGTAAGCTACAGCGCGCCCTCAGTTGAGACGCAGTACCTCACGATCTCCTCCGCCCAGTGCACCAGGCTCGGAGTCCTCGGAAGCGGGAAGTCGGAGAGGCAGGTCCTCTGCGGCACGGAGAACGGCAAGGCGTTCCACCTCTCCGGCATCGTGGTTCCTGAGTCGCTGCCGGAGGGCGATGAGTACGCCGAGTGGAAGGACAGCTTCAGGTTCCTGCGGCCTGATCTGCCGGAGGAGGGAGGCATCCGCCAGATCAGGATTGATCAGGCGCTGGGCTTCCTTCTCGATGGGTTTCTTTAGGGGCAGGCGGGCTCCGGCCCATTGCCTCCACGGGAGGATCTGATGGCGAAATACGATGCTCCGCACGAGCTCTCTGATGAGGAGCTCAAAGATCTCAGCATGGTGTCTGACTCGCTCGGCGCCGGCGCCGGTGCCGGCGGCGATGGCAGCGGCAAGGAAGGCGCGCCGGAGGGCGGCAGGAGGCACTGGAGCGGTCCCAAGGAGGAGTCTCCTGAGGATCTGAAGGATCTCCGCGAGGCGGACTTTTCCGCGGAGGAGAAGGAGCCCGAGGATGACCTCACTGATGATGAGGTTTCGCTTCACCATTTCGGAGTGATGTTCTCCCCGCTCTTCTGGGGGCTGCTTCTTGTTATAGCCTTCGCCATATACCAGGCGTACTACTTCGTCCTTGACGTGTTCCTGCACTCCGAGGCCGCAGGCTGGGCGGTGCTCACGGTCCTCATCATGTTCACGCTGCTGACCCTCGTCTATGTCATCAGGGAAGTCTATGCCTCGGTGAGGCTCAGGACCGGCGAGGGCTACCGGAAGCGCTCCGAGGAGATAAGGCTCGGCGGAGGCGGGGCGCCAGAGGCGCTGAGGTTCTGCCGGGAGCTCGTGAGGAGCGGCGCCGGATCAAAACGGCGCATGCCGCAGTTTGAAAGGAGGATCGGCGACTCCATGAGCGCGGGCGAGGTCCTGGACTGCTACAGCTCCGAGGTGCTCTCCGCCGCTGACCGTAAGGCCGAGAAGATCATCCGCCGCGCCGGGGCAGGGATGATTGTCTACGTGTCACTGAGCCCCATGGCGCTCACCGATCTCCTCATCATCCTTCTCCGCAACCTCTACCTCATGGATCAGGTGGCATCCTGCTACGGCATCAGGCTGGGCGTCGCCTCAAGGATCATGCTCTATAAGAGAATCATCACGCACCTCGTGGTCATCGGCGCCGCGGACATGGCGCTTGATCTGGGCGTTGACGTCGCGGGCGGCTGGATGATCGCGAAGGTCCTGGGCGGCAGGTTCGGAAAGGGCGTTACCTCCGGCGTGCTCACCTCCCGCCTCGGCATGGAGACCATGCGCCTCTGCCGGCCGCTCGAGTTCACCGTGAAGGAGAGGGAGAGCCTTGCCCACGTGAGGCGCGATCT
>JAEEGL011422737.1_pt1 | contig 20979 bp, 25 predicted proteins | sample 9134231 | NCBI WGS metagenome assembly JAEEGL01 (sample SAMN16246548, study PRJNA631951) | gut metagenome | biome: gut microbiome; feature: rumen; material: fiber-attached | host: Bos | place: Iran: Karaj | collected 2018-10 | reverse complement strand
TTGGTGTCAACGAAGACGCAGACGGTCTGGGCTACCGACTGCTGCTTCCTCAGCTTTTCGGCACACCGGGCCGCATAGTTGCTGATATGGGTACGCAAATCATGAATGTCAGTAATCATTTCAGGAAAGCTACGTGAGGTGCAGATGCTTTTCTTCTTGCTCATCTCCTCCATGGGGATGACATCTTCACCGTTCATTTCCTTCCAGGTCCTGATGGCCACCACATTATTCAGGGTTGCCCTTACCCATGATTCAGGACGGCTGGCGAAATCGTAGGCAGTCTTGATGCCTGCCGCCTGCAGACGGGCGGCATAACGCCTGCCGATGCCCCACACCTCATCGATATCATAGCCCTCTAAGGCCTTGACACGCTGCTCGTCGGTGCCTATCATACAGCAGTGATTGAATCCCTTGTAATGCTTGGCATAGTGGCTGGCCATCTTGGCCAGTGTCTTCGTCCTGGCTATACCGATGCTGACGGGCATCCTCGTTGCTTTCCAGATGAAGGCCGACAGGTCTTCGCCCCACTTTTTAAGGTCGAGGTGTTCCATGCCGGAGAGGTCACAGAACCCCTCATCGATGGAGTAGCGGTAGAATGTCGGTGCTGCCTTGCGAACCAATGACATCACGCGGTCGGTGATGTCGCCGTACAGTTCATAGTTCGAGGAAAAGACTGTCACCTCCCCATTCGGAAACCGTTCTTTGAGTTGATAGTACGGCGTTCCCGCCTTGATACCCAAGGCTTTAGCCTCGTTGCTTCGAGCAACAATACAACCGTCGTTGTTGCTCAGGACAACGCACGGCTTACCGTTCAGGTCGGGCCTGAAGACACGCTCACAAGAGACGTAGGCATTATCACAATCGACGATGGCGTACATACTTAGTATCTGCGGGTGTCTCGGTGTATTGATGTCACTTTACCCTGAAGGATGAACTGGTCGTTGGCATCAATGATGATCGGTTTGAAATCCGGGTTATGTGGCATCAGCCGAAGATACCCCTTTTCACGAGTAGAGGTGTCCAGGGTCTTCACCGTCAGACCACCATTGACGAATGCTACTACAATACTGCCGTCTCTTGGTTCTTCCAAACGGTCAACCAAGCAGATGTCACCATCGTATATACCGATGCCGATCATCGACTCACCGCTCACGCGGACAAAATATGAAGCTTCGGGGTGATGCACGAACTTCTCATTGAGGTCTAAGGACTCATGCTGATAGTCGCCAGCCGGAGAAGGATATCCCGCTGCCAGCCCCTCGAAGTAGGGGAGCTTCAGGTGCTTGATCTCGTCCATTGTGATGATCTCTGCACTGTCGATAGGCTTGTTATTATCCATAGCAATCTAATTTTGTGCAAAGATACGAAAATCCTGGGATTTTTCAGTCACTTGTCACAGAAATCTTTAAAATCAAATGTCATTAACGACTCTCTCTTCTGATGTCTCGCGTTTCCCAGCCAATCATCAGGAGATCGAGGCGGTACCCCTTCTCCATACAGGACAGGATGCCCTTGGCCACCCAAGGCTGTGCATCCTCTGGTCGTGATTGCACGAACTCCCAAGCGTTCTGGCTGTTGGTGAGTGTGGCACTCTTCAGTAGCTCAATCTGCATTTCGGATATTTCCATTGTCATTCGCTTTTACCGTAACGCAGATCCCGCGCCTCCCAATTGATGGTCAGCCGGTTCAGGGAATACCCTTTACCGATGCAGGAAAGGACTCCGGCCATCGCCCAAGGCTGATCAGCCTCCGGCCATGACAGTACATAGTCAAGGGCTGTCGTGCCATCCTGAAGCTTTGTGGCCATGAGCTGCAACTTTTGATCCTCTGTAATTTTAGGTACTGTCTTCTCCATATCCTTTCCTCCAATTCTCGAATAATAGTCTTCAATCCATGTCCATATTCTATGTCTCATGTTTTTGTTCTCTTTTCTTGCGTTCAATGAACAAATAAGCATCCTTTGATATGAGGATGTAGTCACCATCGCCTAACTGGTCTTTAATGACCTCCTTCTTCCGGCGAGGGCCAAGAAGGGAAAGAATCTCTGCCGTTTCCTCCTGGCTCATTGTACGCCATGTCACACGCTCATCTCTTATTCTCATCGTATTATATATTATATAATATTTAATATCAATTAAACCCGTCCATGAGAACCTTCATGGCCACCTCCTGAGCCTGATCTACCGTAGCACCGGCACGACGTTCTCCCTCGAAGGCCCCGGCAGCATCATCCGCACGACTGTTGATAAAGTCGTGGTCGTGCTGTCGGGGATCCTCCGTATCTTTGAGGTACTTCAGGAGATAAAGCCCATAATAAGATGCTTCTATAGCCATTGTACATCAATACTTATCCGCATCCAACTCCGAATTGAACACAATCGTCTTGTACGAGTCTGTGAACTCCACCGTCTTTGCCTTCTTCGGCTGGCCGTTGATGAAGCTCTTCAGGGTGACAGTCACCGGACTGACAGAAACGGAATTGCCGTGTCTGAGCGTTGCCGTCACGGTCATCTGGTCACACTTTGAATCGGTCTCAATGGTGTAGTCTCGCAGTTCCTCGCCGAGAAAAGTGCCGTCATCAGAGATCTGCCTGCCGTTCTCGTAGAGCTTCACATAGCCGCGAGTACCGTCGCCGCAGACGGCCACAAAGGCAAACTTGCCTTCCCAGCCGGTGAGGTCGCCATCAACAGATACCTCGATACGGTGAACACCTTCCGTCGTCTTCTGGTAGCCGTCTGGTAGGTCATCATCCTTGTCATCACCGCCACAGGCGATGAACATACACATACACATCATGGCCATGATGGCCAGAGCTGAAAACATAAATTTCCTTTTCATACTTGAATTGGTTTGATTAGTAAATAATGGCGTGTTTGCACCCGATGGGCATCACGCGACCGAACACTCTGCGCTGTATATACCCTTTTCAGGGCTTAGCGAGAGGACGTACCCTCGCCATAAGGCCGTACAGCCGACCCGAAAAGAAATCTTGTAGAAATTTAAGGAGTTGTGCCAAATATCCCGTTGCCCAGCTCCAGCAACAACGGGCGGCAACCTCCGCATACAGCGCGAGGCGAACACCCATCAGCACAGCCCAGGTGTTCGGTGCAAAGGTACGACAATTTTCTGATATAACCTACAAAATGGATAAAAAATATTCAAATTGGCTTATTTCTCCAGCATGGCATCATCTATCCACATCTGGTACATGGACTGTACCATGATGTACTCCTTGCTTTCCGTGTCATACTCAGCAAGGATCTTTGTCAGTTTCTCGTCCATGATATATACCATGTTCTTCTGGACTTTGTTACCCATGTTGTCCAGGATCTCGAATCGGTGAGCGACCTTGTAGCCGATGAAGCGGTAGGCAGGGCCGACCATGGCAGTCAGCTCCTTGCCATAATCCTGAATCCGATCATTCAGCATATTGACCTTCTCATTGAAATAGTCAAAGTCCTGCTTGGCTTGTGCGTAACCGGCCTTGTCCTTGCTGTTCATCCTGTTCTCTGCGTCCTGGGCCTTCTCGATATATTCAATGTTCTCAACGGCCAGCTTGCAGATCTCCAGAGACTTCTCATAGAAAACAGGATCGTCCAGCGGGGCAAAGGCACTGTCGATGCCCATCCTCATCGGCTCATAGGTCTCCGGGTGCCAGAACATGCTTTCCAAACTCTCCTGAATCAGGGCACTTGCCTTTTCTTCAGGCGACTGGCTGCATGACAACATGAGCAGCAGCGCCAGACTGGAAAAAGTAATCTTTCTCATAATATTTCATTATTAGTCCCACTCTGGATTGACATACCAGTGCTTCCGCTCCGGTGTATCTGCACAGTCAGAGTCTTTCTTCGTTACGATGTCTTCGTGAACCTGAGAGTTGTTGAAACCTTTCATATCCATTTTTTTTAATTCATAATTCTCATAGCATCCTGTACGCGGTTCCACCGCTCCAGGCAGTTCGCTGCGATGTCGGTCTTATGACGCTCGAACATCCCACGGGTGTAGAACGCCCAGATGTCCTTCACACGGTAGTAAGCGACGCTGAGTATCAGCTTGCGTATCTTGGCGTTCAGCTCCTCCAGACGGTCACATAAAGACCAGATCATGTCAACACGTTCCTTACCCGTGAGCATACCGCTTCCGCTCCCCGATGTCCATTCGTGGGTGTCTTTGGGAATAGTCATCGTATAGGAGCCTCCCTGCGAAAAAGTACCATCGATATTTTCGCAGGTATAACCGCTGCCACCGATATAAAAACTATTGTTTGATGAATATATGGCTCTTTCCCCTGATCCAGCGAAAGGTAGGCCCAATACCAGTTGAGGATCCTGACCGGCTTCCTCGAACACAACAGTGTATGTTTTGCTGCCACCGGCAGGAATGGTGTAATCACCACCAACACATATGCCTTTCTCCCTGATATGACCTGTATAGCTGCCATCTGGCAGTGTGCCAAAGAGAACAAAACAGATCTTTCCGTCAAAGGTTATGTCTTTGCTGGATTTGTTGACGATAATCACCGTGACAGTAACACAGCCATCTGTAATGACCGGCGGCGCTACGGGAGAAGCCTCTCCCGGATCATCCTGTCCGGCAATGGTGCTTTTAAGCATCCTGAAAGTCTTGATGAACTCTACGACGGTTTCTATATACAGGTTATTCATGGAAAGTGTAGCCGCGATACCCTCCGGGTTACGGCTCATGACTTTTTTCAAGTCCATCAGATCACGGACAGTTCGCACGGCCTGACCTGTGAGCTGTTCACCGGCACGGACGGCCTCGGCATAGCTCATAGACTTTTGCAGATAGGCGTTACTCTTCCGCTGCCACTCCTTCACGGCGTTGAAGTGTAGTGCCATCGTGTTCTGCAAGGCAGCCGTTTCCAGTATTTTAGTATTCTGGGTGTTGTATTGATCCAACACCATCTGAGATCCAGTCAAAACAGCCACTTCCCAGAGGGGATCAACACTCACGTAGTCAGTGGCAGACATCCTGACACTCAAAGCTGACATGATGGTTACCATGATAATTCTGTAGTCTATTCGTCTTCTCATATCTATTTCAGTTCTTTAGTTACCTGATATTATGCTTCCAATTATCATAACATCTTTCAATGACGGTGTGCTTCCGCTCTGGATCCATATACTTCGCACGTGTGCGAATAGAATACCATATATCCTCAAGAGTGGTGTACCTGAGAACAATAACCAGCTTCGCAAGATCTTTGTTCACCGCCTTTATCTTCTGACGGGCAGACGTCAACATCTTGTTCCTATCCTGAGCCGTCAGTTTCTTTTTCGAGATACAGGCATTGTAAATATCCTGTCCGGCTCCAAGGGTTGTCTGGAGAATAGTACCGTAAAGTCCGCTGGTACTGGGCTTCAAGAGGACGGCAATGGCGTTGGTCGGTGCATCGGATATGATGCTTGACACCTGTTTCGACAGCTTCACCGTCTTCTTTATCTCAAGAAAAGTGCCATACAGCTCCGCTGCTGTGCTTATCGCATCATGAAACTGATCAAGATAATCGTTGTACTCGCGCTGAAGCTCGTTCAAAGCCTGCACCTCACGGCCAAGGAAAACATGGCCTTCACCAACCAATAACTGCCTGTTTCTCTGATTTTGTAATGCCTTTTCAAAATCACTCTTGGCCAGCAAAATCGTTCCCGCCAGCGCAGGATTCGGTTCAACGGCAAAACAGTGAACTGCTGGCATTACTGCCAACAAAAGAAGGAATACAATATGTCTAACTCTCTTTGTCATAGGAAACCATTTTTAACAAACGTTTCATCATCTCGGGCTGATTGACATCTGAGACAGGAACCTTCTTCATGTCAGTATTAAACCCCGCTAATGCCGCCTGCCGTAAAATCTGCTCTACGGTCGTACAGGGCACATCGCCCTTAATATGGACACTCACGCCGGTGCCACTGGCTATGGTGTGGCCGTTCCATACGATGAAACCATCCTCATTGTCTTGGCAGGACACCGAAAAGGTTCCGATGACCGTGTTGTGCTGACCGAATACCATCCCCCTCATGGCGCTCATGTCCGAAGAGTAATGAGACTCGATACGAGGCTGAACACCTTTGGCCATCAGACATTGTGTTGAAAGGGCCACACAGATTGTCAGTATTACTTTTGAGATAATATTTAATTTCATAATCATAACTGTTTATTCATGTTGCGAAACAATGGAAAACACTTACTCCATCACGAGAGGACAGAAGATCAAGATCTTCCGAGATCACCAACAACTCTTTCACACGGGCAGCCAGACTGCCTGTGCGACAACAAAGTTGATAATAATTCCAGTGATTTCAAAATCTGACAAAAGAAATCTCTTAATTTAACAAATTCAAGACCCACCAAGTCTTATATCCGTGAAATCAAGACATTTACAACAGTCTTTCAACAAAAAACTGAATAGTAATCATGTGAAAGACAGACATCGAATCTTGCCGTCCAGATTGAAGAGTCCTTGTTGAAATGCGAACTATGGTTCACACCTCAGACGGACACATCATCTGGAAGTGGGCGATGACAGATGAATATTTCAACAGTCATCGAGGCTACGCCACAAGACCCAAAATATCAGCAAGATCCCGACTTATTATATATTAAATATTATATATTATTTATCCAAGACAAGACAAAAACAAAGAGGAAGCCCATTGACTCCCTCTTCGTTCTCAATATGTCTTTTGGCTAATCATGGCTGAAAACCAGCCCGATATTCTTCTCACGAACTCGGTGCAAAGATACAACATTTATTAATGATATCATAATCGTTCAGAACAAAAGTCTTGATTTAACAAATTCAAGATACCTGAGATGGAAAAACCTTCTCTTCGCCCAGTCCGTGTGTCATTTTTGCCGTTCCAGGTTCATTCCAGTTCAAGCGAGTCTTTTCCTTTGCAAAGTTAGATAGGCCCGCAGCCATGCCAAGTACCGCTTCGCATATTCAAGGAAAAATTATCCGGCAGCCTTCCACAGATTATGCTAATCTGGGTATTCCATAGAATTTTCCCGTTCTTCCTTGGCGAAGGCTGCTTGTTGTGGCCTATCTCTGATAAGCAAAAGAAAAGAACTCAACCGAAATGAAGTCGATGACGACCAGAAATAGAAGACACACCGGCAGACTTGAGAAGAAGATAAAAAGAATAAGAATCTAACCTCATTCAGCCGATACCTCACAAAAGACCGTTCATAGAGCCGAGAAAACACTGTGAAGTGGGTGGCTCGAAGGATTAATAATGAATCTATCAATGGTTGGGAGCGATCCAAGACAGCGGTCTGAAAACTCCCATTTTTAGATAATTCAAAGTATAACATAAAAGCGGAGGCGGCGCGATAGAAATAGCCAACAGAAATATGACAAAGACAAAGAAGACAAATGAAGATTTTCTCAAGGAAAAGGCTGGCGTAGAAGGTGTTGACTTTTACATCGATGACAGATATTGGTGTCAATCTTGCGGATCACATACCCATCGGTGTGATACCACTAACGGACTTTGCTATGAATGTGGAGCTGATAATTGGGAACCAGAACCTGATAAAATGAGTGAAATATACTAAAAGGTAACGGGAGCCTAACCAACTCCCACTAAAGAATAAGAAATATGAAAAGAATGTTAATTATTTCGGTGATGATGACCATGATGATTTCAGGGTGTAGCTTGATGCATGACGATAGATCCGGTTGTGAGAGAATTGTTCCAAGAATATCCTCTTATATCACTGGGGAAACGTTTGGTCTTTATATCCTTAATGGTAATAATGTCGTTGTAGTGGCAAATGAGAGGGTGACAACATCCAATGAGGGCGCAAACACCGACAGAGAACTACACCATAAGGATGAATATACGTATTTCCTGTATTCCCCATACACCCCTAACCCTGACGGATTACCATCGGTCGGTGATATGGAAGATACACGAAACCCTAACGAGTTTTTCGGCAAATTAGAAACTCCTTCCAAGGAATCCTTGAGGGTGTCAAGGGGAGAATATGTGTCTTATGGCCCGTGTGTGATATATTTCCGTATGGCAGCAATAGAATATAATTAAAAAGCGGAGGCGGCGCGATACAAATAGCCAGAGTGATTATGACAGAGCAGATGAAGCAGGTCCTGGAAAAGGATAAAAACCAACTTTATGCAGACGATTATTGTTATATCGACTTGTCTGATTATGATATAGACATCTCAGACAGATCGAACAGATGGATCGGAGATCGTCTTGAAGATGCTGCAAAACACTTCTTTGACAAGGGTGCTGACAGTTATCGTAACAACGTTTGGCATCAAGCCAGCGAGGAGCCAAAGGATAAGGCTCAATGTCTGGTAATCAGCAAACGAAAGTCAAAGGAAGTTGTGACTTACAGTAATCAGTTCTTTTACAAAGGCCATGTCATAGCAGACTCATGTAAACTATATAAACTTACAGACATTGTTATGTGGGCTGACATGGAAGATCTGTTACCAAATACGAAAGGAGGTGAATTATGACTATTCTGTTTTATCTTTTCATGGCAATTCTGGGTAAAGCTACCCTGACTGGCTGGAGTCGCAATGATGATGAATAAATATTAAATAATATATATTATATAATATGCAAGAAAGATTGATTAATATAGTCGAGGGCATGATTATAGTCACTACTGCAGCCAGCTTTGTGTTGGTGGCTTATGTGATGATGGCATTGAGTAATATGCGTTAAACAAAGCCAAATAGAGTCTTGAATTTGTTAAATCAAGAAATATATAATTATAGTTTTTGTTTTAAAATTCAAATTGTGTAATTTTGCAGAAACAATGAATAATATGATATCAAATAAGCGATTATTATTAGTGGCGGTGATGTTCGCTCATATTCTGTCAGGCGTAGCACAGACGGAAACGATCACCGTATCAGATAATGATTCACTTCATTTCTCCGTGGAAAGAATGACAGAGCCTATAATGCCTGACTTGGTTCCTAATACGGATCTCGGAAATCCGAGACCCTTTGCAGGTAATACGGATAATATGGATCCTTCCATTCTTCCATACAGGCTGGAAAACCCACTGAGGTCTCCTGTCACTGTTCCCTTACCCAACTTCGGATTGTGGAAAGGCGGTAGCCTGAATGTATCATCTTACTCATCAGAAATGCCGGGATTGGCGATGGCTAAAGCTGGAAAACTGACACTGAGTCAGAATCTGGGAGATGTGCGCCTGTCGTTGGCAGCGCAGGCATACAAACAGTGGACACCATCAATGGGGGGAATATACTCGATGTACGGTATCGGAGGAACTGCTTCATGGCAGTTGAGCGATTATATAACGCTTTATACCTTCGGAGAGTATTGTCCGTCGTTCATGGGAGGCTATACTGCGGGCGGTTATGTTGACATCCGTTTCAATGAGCATTGGGGAGCGGAACTGGGGGCATATTACAGCTATAGTACCTTTACACACCATAGAAGCTTCGATCCGATTGTGACACCTTACTACCGTTTTAATGACGGTTCTAAACTTTATATTCCAGTAGGCCCGTTCGTAAAATATGGACTGAAAGAATTTATCAAGGCTATTCGTTAATAATAAAATTGTATAATTATGAACAAGAAGTATTTGATTTTAATTCTGTTGGTCGTATTCGCATTTACACCAACAATGTCCCAACAAAAGCTGAACATTGCTTGGAACGGAACGATGTACACTAATATAGTGATACTTGATGAAAATGGTGGTGAACATACGGCAAAAGCAATGATCAGCACTGGAGTCGATGTCTGTTTTATTGACTCGGCCTTCTACTGTTCCTTATTCCCCAATAGAAGGGCTGATAAGGAAATTTATGTCGGTGCGGAGTTTGGAAACGTCAGGAATGTCAGTGAGACAACTATTGATGGTGTTGTCTTTGACGGAAGAACATACCAGAACGTGCGTACAGAAGTAGCACCAATCATAGACAGCCAAGGTTATAAGTTTGTTATAGGAACATCTATACTTGACGGACATACATGGATGGTAAACATGGAAGACTCTACCATGACAGAAATAGAACAGCCGTCCAAGGAATATGTGGCAAATATAAAATGTGTAAGGGGTAAAAAGAAATACAAAAGCTCACATCTTCTTTTTATACCGTTGACCATACAGGGTAAATACTTTGATTGTATGTTCCATACAGGGGCTAATGGTATTGCTATAACAAAGAAACTACCCAAACAACCGTGGATCCAGGAAGTTTTTGAGGGAGGTAATAACGGACTGTTTCATTATAATGCACGGAACCAATACAGACTGCCGAATGCGAATGTGAAGGCTGCATTTGCCAAGTGGGAGATAACAGAAATGGTAAAATACGTTCCGATGCTTAATTACAACTGTGTCGGAAATGTCCTTTTCCATGGTCATTCCTATGTTCTTGACTATATAAAAAACCGGATATACATATATTGATAAGAGGTCTGGTAATTATACCAGACCTCCAGTTCGGCAGGCTAAAAGTTTACACCTACTCCACCGCCGGTCTCAACGAACGGCTCACCGGGGTAACGTGGCTCTGTCGACCATCCGAAGCAGTGTGTTTTTAACCAATTCCATACCTTGGAAAACCAACTGCCGCCAGTGATCTGGCGCTGCTCGCTCTTAGAAAGAGCAATAAAATTCTTGTTCATAATTCAACAATTTAAGAATTTGTAAATTAATCAAAATTATTCTCTCTGTCATGTGACAGAGCCAAGAGGTTCAGGGCATGCCCTGTGCGATCATCAGGCCCGTCAGAGTGGACCTGCAATTTTTTCTGTCTGAACGGAATCCACAGGATTGGACGTGTCCATTGGCAGTCCCGTGTTCCAACCATGTAGGTTATATCGTGTAATCAGGCTGTCGAAGGCGTCTGCCATCCACAATGCAAAACTCTTGAATGTGCAGAGTATGCAGCCGCCTGACATATTACGCTGTTCTCTATCTCCGAGTTGTGTAAATCTTGCTTCCATAATCATTCTTGTATATCTGTTGGGATGAATATGTGGTCTGCGACCGTATTCAGCCTGTCATCATGAGTTATGACAATGACAGTACGGCCCGCAGTCTTTTCTGACAAGAGAATGTCAGTGATGCAGCGTGTTCCTTCTGCATCTGCAAAGGCAGTAGGTTCATCAAGGATAAGCACTGACGGGTTCCTGATAAGCATACGTGCGATGCAGATCTTCTGGCTCTCACCACCGCTCAAGTTCTTTCCTCCTTCACCGACGAGCATATCCAGGTTGAATCGTGACAGGTTGAATCCCGTTCGTCTTAGTGATTTGATGACCTCCTCGTCAGGAAGTGACAGCCCGCAGAGAACGTTCTCGCGGATACTCTGATTATAGAGTGCGGCAGGCTGCTCACAGTAGCCTATAGCCTTCCGTAATGAATCCGGGCTGACAGAACCGATGCTATGCCCTCCGATGATGATATCACCGGAGTCTGCTTCATAGAGTCCGAGCAGGAGTCTGGCCGTCGTGCTTTTGCCTGTGCCGTTTCTGCCCTTGATAAGGGTAATCTCTCCCGGCACAGCCTTGAAACAGAAATGCTCCAGCACTTTAACACCATATCCATAGGAGAAGCTGACATCCCGGAACTCTACAGCCATCGGCAAATCGGAAGAAAGGTCTATACCTGTTTTCCTCTCAGGCTTCGCCGCCATGATATCGGAAAGCCTCTCCGAGGCACTCCTGATCTCAGGCCAGGAGAGGAGAAAGCCGATGACACTGGTGATGCTGGTTTCGTACATCGTAAAGACGGCCATGGCTATGACAACATCGCCAACGGTCATCTTTCCCATACCGACATGTACTGAACTGATAATAATCAGCACAACGGTTGCCATCCCGCAGAGCGTCTGGACGGCCAGGCTTCCCGCCTGAAGCCTCAGAAGGCCTCCGTAGCCGACAGAAGTGAACCGTTCATAAGCTTCACGTATTCTTCCTGTCACACCGTCCTGCCAGCAAAGCTGCCTGGTCTTCATGGCAAGAGCCACATTCTCCGTTAGCCTGGATGTCATCACCGCCTGGGACTCCATCATCTGCATGCGGTTACGCCTCAGATAACGGTTCACATACCAGCAGATGCCCGTATAGGCAGGTATCAGCGTAACAGCACAGAGACCAAGCGGAACGGATAGGTGAAATAGGATAATTACGGCACCGAATGACATGAACGCACCGAGGGCTATCCCGGAAACGCCATCGGTAACGAACCCTTTGATACGGGACACGTCGAAGATCCTTGAAACGACTTCACCGACACTAATGGAGTCGAAGAAGTCCGCAGGAAGACTGAACAGATGTCTGCACAGCCTGTCTACGAGACTGTTGTCTATGGCCTTGCTTACCTTGGTACGGTACCATATCGTAAAGGAATTGATGCCCAGAAGTGTCAGGATAATGCTCAAAAATATAAGGCAAGCCTCTCCGATATGGACGGAACCTGTCCTGGCCATACTGTCCATGACCTTTCCTGAAAGGACGGCCAGAATGATGGACAGAAACATAACTAACATGGAACATAGGTAAGCCAGTATGATATATGTCCTATGTCCGGCTATCAAACCAATAAGAAAACGGAGGTTCATCGTACCTTCTGGAGTGCTGGTGAAATCTGTGCTTTTCCCAGCCAGAAGAAAAACGCCACTGCACTCCTGGGCGAAGGTACCAACCTGATCATCATGGATCCTACCGTCAGCAGGATCCATATATCTGATTGTCTTTCCATCACACCTATAGGCAATGACATAATGTAGAAGCCCGTTTCTTTTGGAAAGATGAACGATTGCCGGAAGTGGAAGATCTTTCCAGTCATCATTGTTCCATTGTGACAAATCACTTCTTACGGCCTGGAGGTCAATGCCAATCTTCCGTGCCCCTTCCGTCATTCCAAGGACGGTAGTTCCTTCTCGGCCTGTGCCCGTAATCCTACGGGCATAACCTGTACTGATCCGCTTGCCATAATAACCGGCAAGCGAACACAGACAGCACGGACCACAGTCCGTGATGCCGTTCTGCTGAAAAAGTATGTTTTTCCCGAACAACATAATGGTGCAAAAATACACCTAATTATAGTCGAAACAAAACTGTACAAACATTTTCTCTTGATTTAACAAATTCAAGACCCTAAAGGCATAAAAGTCAGGTCTGAGCCTTATTTGATAAGGTTTGACTTTGTTTTCTTACCTCAAAAATATGACCAGGCTTTTATGGGTCATCAGATTTTACCAGATAATGCCAAATAAACCATATTTGGAAGTGGGGCGATGCAATCCTCCAGATTATACCAAATCCAACGAACCTTGTATTATATATTAAATATTATTTATTATATAACATATAATATGCGAGAGAAACTAACATATATTGTTGAAGGGATGCTGGTTTTTACCAGCGTAGCCAGCTCGTGTTGGCTGGCTACGTGATGATAGTCGTGAGTAATATTTCATACGCTGTATGATGATTTTGGTCTATCGTTAAAGATGGCCTTCTTATGTTTGCCCCGCTGTATAAACCCCTTTCGGGGTTTAGTGAGTGGTCTGACCCTCACCATGAGGCGGTACAGCCCGCCCGATTTTCTTCTCACGAACTCGGTGCAAAAATACGATTATTATTCGAATCTTCCAAATTTTTCTACCTAATGTTTGGAATATAATCAGGATTGAGCATTTTCCTCATCTCGCCAACCGCAAAGCCACCTGGCCACTTGACGGTTCCACTATCAATCATGGCGCGTAGTTGCGCAAATCTGGTGGTAAAGTTTTCAAGTTTACAAAAGGCATATACCGTATCTATCGCGTTCTTAATTTTCTCCCTTCCTGATGAATCGTTTATAAGTTTTTCGTTTAGATAGTCCATCAAGTCACGATAGTTCCATTCATCATCACCCGGTTCGCCTGGAACTTCATCTGGGTAATCAGAATAATCTTCCCCGGAAGGTGTATTATTAACGATGAGCGAGCTATTATTATCTGACGTAAACGGTAATACATTCTTATACTCACCTTCCTTCCGAGGAAGATCATGTGCCACGGGTTCCTTTTTGTCCTCAGAATGATTTTTCGATGTTTCGTCCACCGTTCCATCAGATTTGACGGAAACAGCTTTTGGTTTCGGTTTAACTTCGGGCTTCGCGGCTTCAGTAACGTTTTCCTTTTGGTTGGCAATGCTTTCCAACTTCTTTATGAGTTTTTTCGGCAATATGGTGGGAGAAGCAGTCTGAAGGCCATTTATGAGCTTTAGATATTCCGCAATCATTTCACGGTAGTTTGTTGTCGCTTTTTCCCGCAGGTGTTTCATTTCGTTTACAACTTTGATGTCGTTCTCTAATTCATCGATGATTGAGTCGGTCAAAGATGGAACGGACAGCCTATATATAAATTCAATTTTCTTACGAAAATCGGCTTGTATATCTTCGGAATTGTCAGCCAACCTGACACTATAATAGTCATCGTTGGCCAACGGAAGCAACTCGTCCCATTCCTTGCTTTCGTGCTTGAGTATCACATCCACAATCTTTCCTGGCTTCATATTCTTTGGGCCGAGAACAGACAGGCACCATTCAAGGTGAATACGGGAACATTTGATGTCGCTTTTACCAAGAAGCAGACTATTTACTATATCTTCATAATAGACGGGTACATACTGTCGCTCCGCAATCAGTTCTGATACGCGAATCTTCCATTTTGTAATGAACTGCGTAAGTTCATTTACATCTGCTACCGTCAACATGATCCGCGGACGAATACCTGGGATAGCCTTTATTAGCATCTCTGCAAGTTTGACTACGCGGGCATCACGCTTACAGGAAGTGGATCCGTTTTTAGCGAGATTTAGATACAACTGTGCAAAACCCACGTCTATGCCGAGTTGTCGTACACGCTCCATCGAAAACTTCTTCACGACTGAGTTGCATTTTATATGCACAAATCCTTTTTTCTTTTCTTTACTCATACCAATTAATGTGTTGAAACTATTATGGCTGCAAATGTACAAAACCTAATTGTGAAATCCAAAATATACACTTACAATCTCTTGATTTAACAAATTCAAGACCCTAACCACAACTATGTACTAATTATAGTACACGAGTAGATTATTTTTTATGGAAACAATATTTACGTTATCTGCGTACCACTATGCGATTATGAAGTGGAATCTCCTTTCAAATGTACGTCCACTTATATGTAATTACATTGTCCACAGGTGTTATTCTCTTTGTCCACACCTAAAAACGAAAACGTGTAACATGTATAGTTATTATATCTGGAAACCGATACTATGATGCAAAGCCACTATCTTTGCATTGTGATGACCCATTTAGGGTCAGGCAAGATGTGGCGGGCGTGACACAAATTCCAAGCCGAAATTTCATTTCTCTGGATTTGGCAGCCCTCCTATCTTGCCGACAAGCGGGTTTAGTGCCCTCCAAAGTCCGGCACATTCCTGCTACGCAAAGTAAAATATCAGATATTTAACTTGGAAAAGGAGATCAATATGGAAGATAAAATCAAAAAGACTAAGGACGCAGACATCCATATCAGGTGTTATCCGGAAGATAAGATGTTTGTCGAAGAGCGTTCAAAAAACGGGTTTGGTAGAGGATCTTCTACCATGACTAATTTTGTGATTTATGCTCTGCGCCATGTGGATGATGCCAGTCCTATCGACTTGAATTATGTCGATAATCTGATGCAATCAATAAGTTCTAACCGTGCAGATCTTGCTTCCGCACACCAGACTATTGCGAATATCCCACATGAATTAAATGCCATCGGCAAGAATATTAATCAGGTAGCTAAAGCGGTGAATACCGTTATGCTGAAAGCAAGAAAAAATGGCGAGGCAAATGTTGAGACCATCGCTAAATTAATGATTTTCCAGGGTAGTCTTATCTCTCAGATAAGAGATATATCCTCTATAATGGATAAGTATAATAATTCAATAAAGGCGGCACGGGTAATGATCAATGCTGTCTTGCGCAAGGAGGATGAACTACTTACCAGATGCCTGGTATTCCCAGAAGTGGGTAACAGATATCATAGACTTTCTCAATTGATGAGAATGATTAAGGACTACCAGAAAGAGTCGGGGGTGCGTAACGAATGGTCAGTTGATACCCTTATAAAGACTCTTCAGGTGGATATAGATTCGACCAAGAAGAATTTGTAATATATAATATGTTATGGAAAGATGTATCGTCAAAATACTAAGTAACTCTGCAACCAGCTTTGCTGCCTGTTTTTACAACGAGAAAAAGGTGGCTGAAGGAACAGCGCAGTGTGTGGCAATGCGTAACTTCGGACTGCTGGAGAAATATAATATTCATTCTCCCGTAGTAATGTCTAACTATCTGCAAAAGATAGCTGACCACAATAGCCGCGTTAAGCATCCCCAGAAACATGTTGTTTGGTCATATCCTGGCAAGGCTACACCTGAACAGGCTGAAAGACTTCTGGAGGATGCGAAGAAAACTCTTGATAGACTTGGATATGAGGGGCAGCCACAGGTGTTCTGGATCCATAATGATACCGATAACACCCATATCCATGCAGCGACAGTCACGGTAAGCGCTAAAAACGGTCAATGGATAGATGACTATAAAGAATATATTCGCGTACAGCGGATACTTGATAAGTTACGTGGTGTCGATACTATTAATGACATCAATAAGTTTCTCGATTACAAGTTCGAGAATTATAATCAATTCATGAATATCTTGCACAATTCCGGTTACAGGTGCCATCACGATCTTGATAATAAACTTATAGACGTTTATAGGAATCGTGAGCTTGTCGGGAGTGTGTCAGAAGAAGAACTGGATAACAGGATAGCCTTGTCGGGAAATAAGAAGACTGAATATAAACCGCTTATAAATAAGCTGAAGAAGATGATAAAGGATCATCGGCGTAGGTCTCTGAAGTCGGAAACAGATGATGATCCTATCAAGGTCAGAACGAAGAATGACAGGCAGCATACGGTTACTAACCACTTGAAGGACATTAACAACAACCGTTTTAGGGATGACAGCGGTGTTGATATTGAGGGTGAGCGCAAGGCTCAATTCAAGCAGTTTATTCTTGACCTGAAGCGGGAACTGGGTCTGGCCATAGTATTTTCCAGGGCCAGGGATGGTCGTGTTAATGGCTACACACTCATCGACCATAAAGACAAGATAGTTTTCAAGGGTAGCGACATCATGGATCTACAACAGCTGTTAAATCCTGAATGGAACAGGAAGAAGGAGAAAGACCTGATTCTTAGTGCGGATGATGCTGCCAACATGGCCGATGAGATCTGGAAAGAGAAGAATCTTTCCTTGGCGATTGAAAAAGGTCTGGAGGATTTAGGTGTGGATATTGTTTATAGCAGCCAGCTGGCTTTGACTCAGTATGGTGGCACTTCTGAATATAAGAACCGGGAAAAGGCGGTAGCTTTATATAACAAAGTAACAGAATTGGTCAAGAATGGGGAGGATATAACAGAAGAGGGGGAGAGGGCTATTAAGACGGCTGCAAAAGAAGCCCAGCTCCGTGCTTTCTGTGCTGACGCACAACGTCAGCAGCAAAAAGAAAAAGAAGCCCAAGAGAAAAAAGCTGAGGAAATTAATATTTCTGGAACAGAAAGAATAAAACAGGCACAGCCAATGTCCGCAGACCGTATCGGACAGTTCGTTATGGATTTCCTTGATGATTACAATATCGAATATGATACTGGAAATACCTTTAATCCCGAAGGAGAAAAACTCTCTCCTATTACCGCTGTAGGCCATGCATTGGAGAGTCTTAAAAAAACTGTTGATCAAAGAAACAGTCCGGAGGAAAAGAAGAAATATGCTAATAAGGCTATCTTTTATGCCAAGTATGCCGAATGGAAGAGACTGGAACAGATCAAGAATGGAGGTAAGCCTACCCCGAAGACGACGATTCAGAAGCCAACTGGGCCAAGGGCTATTTCGTTCCTCGATGTCGATGCCCGTGTGGTCAACAGAGATGGTATGTCATATGTCATTACCAATATCGGCGGTCAGGAAATGAGTAAGATGCTCCTCCTTGGTCATGCCAACTGGTATCAGTATAGGGTTGACAAGCAGGCTGCCGCCAAGCAGTTGGCCTTGCATTACTTCGCAGAAGAGTTCTATCAGTATAAGCGTGACCTGTATAAGCAGGAATGTATCAACCGCTACAAGATGCCTTATGGTATCAAGGTTGACAATGTAAGAAACTATATAACAGTCAAGCTTAAATATCCAAATGGCGATTGGGATAACAATGTGCGCCATACTGTCTACACCGATGACTACCGCCCAGGAGAGACCGATGAACAGTTGTTTATTAGGAAGTTTGGTAGCGAAGAAGCCGACAACTACTGGAACTATTCTTTCCAGGATCTAAAAGATTATTTCTTCCCGGAACAAGAAAGCTTCGAGTCCGATTCTGCCATCGGTGAAACACTTAGCAGTTTCAACGAGATAGCTGCAGCTTTCAATGACAGCCTTTCATCTACCTTTGGCGCAATCACCGGCGCAATGGCGGTGAATGTCCCGTTGGGAGGTGGAGGTGGAGGCGGTCATAATGACCTGCCGAAAAAGAAAGATGATGATGACTGGATGCCGCGCCACCTGTTCGGCATGAAACCGAAGGGCAGGGGACTTGGACTACATCGGTAAAAAGAAACCCCTCGTCGTGAGTGGTTTGCATTAGATCGAACAACAACCGTGTCTCACGACAGAGTTTTGCAGATGATTACATGTGAATACCTCTATTAGCCTGCTGACTCTCCTGTTGGTTCATCAGGGTCTCGAAATTCACCGATGTTCGGCTTCCGAGATCCTGATTCTGCTGCTTTTCTGCTTTTAAGCTTTCGATAGCCTTAGAAAAATACTCGTAAGTAGCAAACTCCAAATTCTTCGGATCGACCTTGACGCTGTAGCCGTCACCATTTATATAAGCCGAAGGCGCTCATTGCCACACGAGAGTCCTTATGACTGCACTTAAACAGTTCGCCAAGCATGGGGTATCGGCCACCAGCAGCTTCGTTGATAACATCTGCATCGGCGGCCTGCTTGATTCTTGATTCAAGCTCTTTCCACCGGCCACTGTTCAGCATATCCTCGAAATCCTTCTGAGGTATATGACATACAACGAGACCGTCCTTGTGAAGATCATTTTCTTCCATCGCAAGGATGGTCGAGAGCGGTTTTTCGTCATCTCTGGAAATACCGAATTGCTCCCGTACTTTGCTCATAGCATTGTAATCAGCTGTATCATGAGTGTTATGAAACTTGATCCTGGCATCAGACAATGCTTTTATATATGCCGGATAATCTATAACGACATTACCAAGGTCTTCGCCTTCGCCGGTATTGTTACCGAGAAGTCTTGACCAACCATTTACCATTGATTCCTTCATCGTATTATATTATATATTATTTATTTTCCTTGCCGTTTTCTTATCTTGAAATTCCTGTCTTAACACTTTCCGAATCAGACTTCGAACTGAGATTAACACTTTCAAAATTAGCTGCTGCCAGCTGGGAGGCTTTTTCTGAAACAACCTCCTTAGAAACTGCTGTAGATTGACTTTCTGCTACTGTACTGCTGTTTGAAGTGTTTTCTATATTCTTAGAAACATCATCTTTACCTTTGTTGTTTCCAACAACGGCATCCATTATCTGATCAGATACGGATGCTTCGGCTCCTGGAACGGTCTTTACACCCTTGCAATCAAATGTCTTTGCAAACAGTTTCTCGCGCTTCTCGTTTTCAAGTAAGAGAAACTTATCTCTCTGCTGTTCGGTGACGTTACGGCGAACTTGCTCACCGTCAATATCGGCAGTCATGACATAAGAGCCATTTTTACCGTCGGCGATGCCAATATTGCCGACTTGGGAAATTCTGTTTCTCGTGGATTCCAGACGAATCTCTGGAAGATATTCTGCAGCCAGCCTGATACGGTCAGCATCGCTGCTGCTCATATATTCATTATACTGTTTCTCATTGATACGGGCACTGATAAAACGGGGTTCCTCTTTGAGATCGTTTTTGTCGGTGATCACCTTTGTACAGATCTCGCCAAAGCCTGTTTCTTTATTATATCTGGCATGAATATCACCAAGATAAAGCTTACGACCTTCACCGGCCTTTTTGGTCTCGCCGTAGATGCCATAGGTGTCATCGAAATAAGTTTTTACCTTGCTTCCTTCTACATAGGAACCGTCGTTCCTAAAAGAGTCGTCTCGCTGAAGCGTAGCACGCTTCATTTCATTAGACACTCCAGGTGGAAAAGTCCCCTTGAGAGTATCGTATGGAACAATTCTTCCAAATTGATCCACCAAATGATCTTCGTTATAATACTTTGGCATAGTCTCGAATTATATATTATTTATTACATTATCGCCTAAAACCTTGGCCTAAGCTTTCGTCCTGACCTTCGCTGATGTTCATCTCATACTTGCTTGCCAGTTATTCATTAAAGGCCTCGTCTGCTTGTTTAATATATTCAGGCGAAGCAACTTTATAATAGTATTTGTTTTCAAATTCCATTTATCCAAGATTTATTTCGGCAAAGTTCTAAAATTCCTTGGCGAAAACCAAACCTGTCACAAACAATCTCTTGATTTAACAAATTCAAGACCCGAAAGGCGATTTTTACCCATCTTGGGAGAATGATAGACAAAAAAACGGGCCGACCAGCAAGGCCAGCCCTATCACCAACGTTTTGCCAGAAGACACAGATAGTATCTCTATTGTGCTATCAAATATAGCTTCTTGATGAGCGCACGAGCTTGTGCAACATTAAACAGCACAGTCTTCTTCCACTCCGGCTCCTGCCATTGGCCTTGCTCATCAAAATGACCTGCAAGGGCGATATTCTGTAGTGCATCGCCCAAGCCATTAACCAACTCTCCTTGTGCAGAGAACTCCTTCAGGATGTCCTCAAGCATCTGTTCTTTGTTTAC
>JAEEGL016078391.1_pt1 | contig 20980 bp, 16 predicted proteins | sample 9134231 | NCBI WGS metagenome assembly JAEEGL01 (sample SAMN16246548, study PRJNA631951) | gut metagenome | biome: gut microbiome; feature: rumen; material: fiber-attached | host: Bos | place: Iran: Karaj | collected 2018-10 | reverse complement strand
AAGCTCAGTGAGTTCGCTCTGTCACGCCGCGTGCCTGAGTATGTGGGCCTTAGCAAGAGGATCCAGAGTGAGGATCTCCGCCGTCGTGCAGGTGACGTTCCTGCCAATGTTGCGGCTGCCCTTGCCAAGGTGGGCGCGTCCGCTTCTGATACTTCGTTCGGCTCATGCGTGTTCGCCAACAGGCCGGGTGACGGTTCTGCCCGTGAGCAGGCTGCCTCATGCCAGAAGGTGCTCGGCGGCGATGCCAACATCTGCTATGAGTATGCTACCAAGAGATACCGCAGCAACTGTATCAACTGGGGTCTGGTGCCTTTCACCATAGCTCCTGAGACTGCTTTTGACTATAAGCCGGGCGACTTCGTGTTTGTGCCGGGTATCAGGGAAGCCATACTTTCAGGCAAGGAGGAGATCGATGCCAAGGTGATCACCGCTTCCGGTGTCTCCGACATCCATCTCTACTTCAACAATCTCACTCCTGTCGAGCGGGAAATTCTTGCCGACGGTTGCCTCATGAACTATTATATGACTCATAAATAGTTATATTTGTGTATTGCAAGACGATATGAGAATAAATAAAATATTAGATATATAGATATGAGTAAAATACAGATGACTACGCCGCTTGTCGAGATGGACGGCGACGAGATGACAAGGATCCTCTGGAAAATGATCAAGGATGAGCTGATCCTCCCTTTCGTCGACCTCAAGTCCGAATATTACGACCTCGGCCTGGTCAACAGGGACAATACCGCAGACCAAGTTACTGTGGATTCAGCCCTTGCCACAAAGAAATACGGCGTTGCAGTGAAATGCGCCACCATCACTCCTAACGTACAGCGCATGAGCGAGTACAACCTGCATGAGATGTGGAAGAGCCCTAACGGCACCATCCGCGCCATGCTTGACGGTACCGTGTTCCGCTGCCCGATCACCATCCCTTCCATCCATCCTGCAGTGAAGTTCTGGAAGAAGCCTATCACCATCGCCCGTCATGCATACGGCGACGTGTACAAGGGCGTCGAGATCAAGACTGACGAGCCTGGTACCGCCAAGCTGGTATTCGAGGGCGAGAGCGGCAAGAAGGAGGAGGTCGTGATCCAGAAGTTCGACGGTCCGGGCGTGATCCAGGGCATGCACAACACTGACAAGTCCATCAGGTCATTCGCCCATTCCTGCTTCAAATACGCGCTGGACGTGAAACAGACCATCTGGTTTGCAACCAAGGATACCATTTCCAAGAAATATGACGGCCGCTTCAAGGCTATCTTCGAGGAAGTGTTCCAGGAGTATAAGGACAGGTTCGAGGCCGCAGGCATAGAGTATTTCTATACTCTCATCGATGATGCCGTAGCCCGCGTGATGCGCAGCGAGGGCGGATTCATCTGGGCCTGCAAGAACTATGACGGCGACGTCATGTCCGACATGGTTTCGACTGCGTTCGGCTCTCTCGCCATGATGACTTCGGTGCTTGTCAGCCCGGACGGCAAATATGAATATGAGGCCGCCCACGGAACGGTGACACGTCACTATTACAAGTATCTCAAGGGTGAGGAGACATCTACGAACCCTATGGCCACGATATTCGCCTGGTCCGGCGCCTTCCGCAAGAGAGGAGAGCTGGACAACCTCCCGGAACTGGTCAACTATGCAGACCAGCTCGAGGCCTCATGCTTCGATACCCTCAATTCCGGCATCGCTACAAAAGACCTTGTTAACCTTATGGAAGGTGTAGAAGCCAAGGCTGTCAACTCCCTTGACTTCCTGAAGGCTATCCGCGCCAACCTCGAAAAACGCCTTCAGAACTAATGGCAGACGAAAAGATAATATTTTCCATGAACGGGGTGGGAAAAGTCCTTCCCCACAACAATAAAGTAATCCTCAAGGATATTTACCTGAGCTTTTTCTATGGAGCCAAGATCGGCATCATCGGTCTCAACGGTTCCGGTAAGTCAACCCTCATGAAGATCATCGCCGGAGTGGAGAAATCCTACAAGGGCGAGGTTGTGTGGGCTCCCGGCTATTCGGTAGGTTACCTGGAGCAGGAACCTCAGATGGATCCGGACAAGACTGTGATCGAAGTCGTGCAGGAGGGCGTCCAGGAAGTGATGGACCTTCTGAACGAGTATAACGAGATCTCGGCCAAGTTCTGCGAGCCTCTCGAGGATGACGAGATGAACAAGCTGATCGAGCGTCAGGGCGAGCTTACCGACAAGATTGAGCATTGCGGGGGCTGGGAGATCGATTCCAAGCTCGAAAGGGCCATGGATGCGCTCCAGTGCCCTCCGTCAGATGCCAGGATCGCTACTCTTTCCGGAGGAGAGAAACGCCGCGTGGCGCTCTGCCGCCTTTTGTTGAGGCAGCCAGACGTGTTGCTTCTGGACGAGCCTACCAACCACCTCGATACCGAGAGTATCCAGTGGCTTGAGGCCCATCTCCAGCAGTACAAGGGTACGGTCATCGCCGTGACCCACGACCGTTACTTCCTCGACAACGTGGCCGGCTGGATTCTTGAGCTTGACCGCGGCGAAGGTATTCCATGGAAGGGAAATTACAGCTCATGGCTCGACCAGAAGACCAAGCGTCTGGCCATGGAGGAAAAGCAGGAGAGCAAGCGCCGCAAGACTCTCGAAAGGGAGCTGGAGTGGGTGCGCATGGCTCCTAAGGCCCGTCAGGCCAAGCAGAAAGCCCGTCTCGGGGCTTATGAGAAACTGGCTTCCGCCGATACCAAGGAGAAAGAGTCCAATCTTGAAATTTACATCCCGAACGGACCGCATCTCGGAAACAAGGTCATCGAGTTCCATAATGTCAGCAAGTCATATGGAGACAAGCTTCTTTTCGAGAACCTTGATTTCGTGCTGCCTCCGGCAGGCATCGTCGGTGTCATAGGTCCTAACGGAGCCGGCAAGACCACGTTGTTCCGTCTTATCATGGGACTGGAGAAACCGGATACCGGCACGATCGAGATAGGGGAGACCGTCAAGATATCCTATGTGGACCAGCAGCATCGCAGCATCGATCCTGACCTCACAGTATATGAGACCATAGCCGGCAATTCGGAGTGGATAAGATTAGGCAACAAGGACATCAATGCCCGCTCCTGGGTGTCCAGGTTCAATTTCAGCGGCGCCGACCAGGAAAAGCTCTGCGGAGTGCTTTCCGGTGGCGAGAGAAACCGTCTGCACCTTGCCCTGACGCTCAAGGACGAGGGTAACGTGCTGCTTCTCGACGAGCCTACAAACGATGTTGACGTGAATACGATCCGGGCTCTCGAGGAAGGTCTCGACGGGTTTGCCGGCTGCGCCGTCGTTGTCAGCCATGACCGCTGGTTCCTCGACCGTATCGCAACCCATATCCTGGCCTTCGAGGGTGACTCTAAGGTTGTCTTCTTCGACGGTAACTACTCGGAGTATGAGGAGAACAAGAAAATGCGGCTCGGAGATGTCGAACCTAAGCGTTTCAAGTATCGTAAATTGATGGAATAATTCTGGCAATTTAAGTAAAAAATATCATCTTGTCAAGGGAAACATATCATTGTTTCCCTTGATTTTTTCACTTTGTGTAAAGCATTGAATAGTAATACGTTACAAGGAAGAAAAAATAAGAAAATAATAAGGGTTTTTACTTTGAATTCCGGTGCAATTTTCTTTTATTTGTAAAAAGAATAACAACCGCAATTCAATAAAACTTATGAGTCCCTGTGATCCTTCCAAGATAATTGGAACAGTGCTTCTGATTATCTCATTCTCATTCTTTTCTGCGAAGACAGCTTCGGCCCAGGTATTTGAAGAGCAGCCGGCGCAAAAGAAATGTCTTATTTATTCCAACTTGTTATATGACCTTTCCGGATTGACTCCGAACATCGGTACCCAGCTGTATCTCGGCAGGGGACTGGCCGTGAACGGCAGACTGGACTTCGCCAGCCTGGGCCGGGACAAGGAGATATTCTACTGGCGCATGTTCGCTACGGAGCTTACTGTCAGGAAATACTTCGACAGACCGGATGGAGACGGACTGTTCCGCTATTACAAGGGACATCATGTCGGTGTCTACGGGCAAATCTACTGCTATGACCTCGAAATGGGCTTCAAGGGCTATGTAAGCCACGGCCCCGGGGAGAAGCGTATGAAAACGCCCAACCTCGGGGTCGGAATCGAATATGGATACACCCGTCCTCTGACTGACAAGCTGTTCATGGATTTCAGCTTTGGCCTTGGCTACGCCTGGGGCAAGTACAGAAGGTATGTACCTGACGGAGAAGACTTCGTATGGAGCGAGCTCCGTGGCCAGAACGTGTTCGGCCCTACCAGATTTGAGGTATCCCTTTACTATCTGTTCGGACTTTAGAATTTGTCCATCGTAGCGAATATCTTGCTGCGGACATCCTCGATAGAACCGGTGCCGTCAATCTCGGCATATTTGCCGGCTTTGCGGTAGTAACCGATGAGCGGCTCGGTCTTGTCGTGATATGTCTTGATCCTGTTTGCGATCGTAGCGTCATTGGCATCGTCAGCGCGACCTTCGATGGTGGCGCGGTGCTTGATGCGCTCTGTGATCATCTTGTCTGGAATCATGATGGAAACTACGGAGGTGACCTCCTGTGAGTTCTTTGCGAGCATGGCGTCGAGAGCCTCTGCCTGTGCGATGGTGCGTGGGAAACCGTCAAGAAGGAAGCCCTTTACGCCTTTCACGGTCTTGAACTGGTTCTCGATCATGCCCTCGACAACCTCGTCAGGAACGAGTGCGCCGGCATCAATCAGGGCCTTGGCCTTGAGACCGAGTTCGCTTCCGGCAGCGATTTCCTTGCGGAGAAGCTCGCCGGTAGAAATGTGACAAAGGTTGTATTTCTCAACCATAGCTGCGGCCTGGGTGCCTTTACCTGCTCCCGGAGGGCCAAAGAGGATATAATATTTCATCTTTTCGTTAAGTTGTTCTGTAGCGACGGGGTCAAGGACGTAGATGTCCTTGTAGTTTCTTCCAATCTCGTTGTAGTCGAGTCCGAATCCCACGATGAAGGCGTTCGGAATCTCCATTCCGACATAATCGAGCTTGACGTCCTTCTTGTAGACCTCAGGCTTGAGAAGCATAGTACATATGCGGACGTCGGAAGCGCCTTCACCAAGGACTATGTCCATAAGGTCGACGATGGTGTTACCGGTATCTACGATATCTTCCACTACGATCACTCTCTTGCCCTTGACAGAACCGCTGAGGCCCATGACCTGACGGACTTTTCCGGTAGAGCGGACACCGTCATAGGAAGTCAGTTTCATTGAAACAAGCTCGACGTTGAATTTGAGCCTCTTCATAAGCTCGCCGGTAAATACGATCGAGCCGTTAAGCACGCAAAGGAGGACAGGAATGTCCGTACAACCTTCGTAATCTGCATTAATCTTGGCAGCAACGCCGTCTATGGCCGAGATGATCTTGTCATAGGAGAGATAAGGCTTGAATACCTTGTCGTGAAGAATAATACTATCATTCATCTTTCTCAGAGATTTAAGAAGCACAAATATACAAAAAATCATATTTAAATCAATGTGCAAAGTCCATGTGCAAATTATGATTACATATATTGCGTGCAAAAAAAGATGTGGCGTACAGTTATGTTCATGTCCTGCCTGCTCGCGACGGCTTCCGTCGCATATGGACAGGACGCAGGAGCGGCGCTCGCGGGAGTTGCCGATGTGGAAGAAATGAATGAAGAGTCGGTCGAGAAGTACAGCTATCTGGAGAGGCATCCGCTCAGGGTGAACTATGCTTCGGAACAGAAACTTGCTGCGTCCGGCCTTATGTCCAGGTATCAGGCCGCCTCTCTCGCGGATTACCGGAGGTTGCATGGTGACATCCTATCCGTAGCGGAACTTGCGGCAGTGGACGGATTCGGAAAGGACGTCGCGGAGTCCATGAGACCTTTCCTGTCTTTCGAGTCCCTGAGATTGCCGGGACAGGCTGAGAAACAGAAGAAACTGGGACATGACTTGGAGCTGCGGACGGCCTGCAAGTTTCCCGGATTCACCGCAGCAGGCCGCTACAAGGCAGAATATGGGGAGTCCCTGGAGGCTGCCGTCTCGTATCGGGACCGGTTGAACGGCTATCTTTCCGTATGTGGCAAGAGGAGGCCATGGCGGATAATCGCAGGAAGCTACAACGCAAGGTTCGGTCAGGGACTGACATTGTGGAGCGGCATGTCGATAGGCGGGATCACCACTCCGGAAGCTGCTTATAAGAGGTCTTCCGGTGTCAGTCCCACCTGGACATACTCCGGGACCGGCCTGAAGGGGCTGGCCGCCAGCATGGGGATAGGAAAGATCCGACTTTCAGCGTTCGGGGCCAAAGACATAGCCGGTGGAAACTTGACATGGCTCCGGCATGACGGCGAGGCCGGGTTTACTTTCAAGGCGGGTCCGGCCGCACAGCCGGGCGAGTCCGTATGCAAGCTGGCGGGGGATTTCAAGCTTTGCGCGCACGGAATCGATGCTTTCGGCGAAGCATCATGGGATTTCAGCGGCGGATGTCTTGCCGCCCTGGCCGGTGCAGCTTTTCCGGTGGGGGAGAAAGGCCGCGGGGCAATGGTCATAAGACACTATCCGGCATCGTTCGATCCTGCCGGTGCCGGAGCGATGCGCAGCTCGACCAAAGTGACTGACGAGACCGGAATCCTTGCGACTGTCAGACATGGACCTCTGCTGTTCTCCGCGGATGCCGTAGTCCGTCCCGAGTCCGGGAAACGCCAGCTGAAACTGCTGCTGCAGCATGAGTGGAAGGTGTCGGGAAGTATTACGCTCAAGACCAGGGCTGCCGAGAGACTTAGGGATTATGACCGCAGGACAAGAACTGATCTGCGGGCTGACCTTGCCTTAGTCGGGGACCCTTTGTCGTTCAATATCCGGATGAACGTGCTCCGGTGCAGGAAAACAGGAGCTGCATGTTACGCCGAAGCAGGATACAGGAAAGAGAAAGGAACATTGTGGCTGCGAGCCACGGCCTTCCATGTGGATAACTGGGACGACAGGATATATGTCTATGAAAGGGATGCACCGGGAAATTTCTCGGTTCCGGCCTGCTACGGGAGAGGATTCGGGCTAAGCGCGTATGCGTCGGCGAAGTTCGGCCGGCTGAGGCTCTACCTGAAGGGCGGGTTCACTGCAAGAAAAGAAAAGCCCGGCAGAGCCGAGCTTAAGTTTCAGTTGGACCATGCCTTTTAGCGGCGGTGAATCACCAGCCTCTGTCCGACACGTATATTGTTGTTGCGCAGGTTGTTCCAGCGCTTTATCTGGGCGACCGTAACATGGTGTCTTGCAGCAATCTTTCCGAGATAGTCTCCCTTGCGCACCTTGTACACTATCCTTCCTGATTCCTCGGTGCGGGCCCTCTTTATATCCTCCAGGGTCTTCGGGCTGAGGAATTTGTCTGCCTGGTAGTTGTATATGGAGTCCTCGTTGTCTATGAAGGCCGAGGTGTACTGGGATGGAAGGGTAAGGAAGCTTACGCCCTCGTTGCCCGGCACTATGTCGTGCATGTACTGCGGGTTGAGTTCCTTGAGAAGTTCCACGGGTACGTCTATCACACCGTGGACCTGTCCGAAATGGAGGTTTCGCTTGATGGCGAAAGTGTCGAGATGGGCAGGAATGTCTATCTGTTCAGGCACGATTCCATGCTCCTTGTAATATGTGAAGGCGTACATGGCGCCCACGAATGCAGGGACATAACCTCTGGTCTCGCGCGGGAGGTATTCATAGATGGTCCAGAAATCCTTGTTGCCACCGGCGCGGCGGATTGCCTTGTTGACATTGCCGGCTCCGCAGTTGTATGCAGATATCGCGAGATTCCAGTCTCCGAAGATTCGGTAGGCATCCCTCAGATACCTTGCCGCAGCATCGGCTGCCTTTACCGGATCCAGACGCTCGTCCACATAGGAGTTGATCTTAAGCCCGTAATTCTTGGCCGTAGAATACATGAACTGCCACATCCCCTTGGCGTTGGCGCGGGAGACTGCGGTAGGATTCAGTGCAGACTCGATCACAGCCATGTACTTCAGCTCCTCAGGCATGTCATATTTGTTCAGAGTCTCCTCGAAGATAGGGAAGTAATGTCTGGCAAGTCCGAGCATGTGTCCCATACCGGTAGGCATCTTCTCCGAATACAGGATGATATAGTTGCGGACGGTCTCGTTGTAAGGCAGGGTGATGTATGAGTTCATCTTCTTGAGCCTCCTGACATAGACGCTGTCCGGAACGTTCGAGGTGAAATGGACCATGTCCATGTCGTAGGCGCTGCTTTCTTCGCTGATGGACCTACGGGTCTTGTACCAGATGTTGAGCAGGCTGTCCGTGACTTCCGGGGTGTAGTCTCCCTCGCTGAGACCGGCGCCGATCCTGTTTTCGTTCTCCTCGTAGATTTCGATTATCTCCTCGGCGAGGCTGTCGGAAGCCTCACGCTGCCTGATATAGTCGTCAAGCTGCTGCCTGAGAGAATCTATTTCTGCCTGTAGCCGCTTGTTTTCTTCTTTCAGGTCCTTGGACTTCTTCGGCTTCAGCTTCTTGAAGGGATTGGTAATCTTGTCCAGAGCGTTATTAGTCTGTGCGCATGTATCCACAGGTGTCACCGTGGAAATAATGGCAGCCGTTATCGCGACTGTCGCAAATAATCTTTTAATGTCCATTTTCTAAAACCTTATTCCGATGCTCATGCCAAGGGCATTCCCGGTAGGACCGCTGAAAGCGAACGCCGTGTCCGGGCTGATCACCGCAGGGCTGACATCCACGGCAATCTCGTCTCCTATGTCAAAGTCAAGCATGTAGGAGAAGACGTTGGCATCGATCACCTGCAACACATAGACGCCTACCAGGGCTATGAGAGAATAGTCCCTGTATCGTCTGTACATGTTTCTGAGATAGAGCGTCGATGATTCCGTCCATACATTGTTGGTGTATGTGCTGTTTTCTTTGGTGAGCTCGTTATGTATTCTCTTGAAACGCTTGTAGTTGGCGCTGTTCTCTATCAGCAGGCTCGTGGAGACCATGAGACCGGTGTAATAGATAGGCAGCTTCCAGTATTCTCTGTTGTAGATCTGTCCGAGTCCGGGCACAAGCAGCGAATAGAGAGTCGCCCTTCCGGGAGAATGCTCCGTTCCGGTGTCGAAACATACCACTCCATCCATGAGGGTGCCCCAGTACAGGGCTCCTGCTCCTATCAGCAGGCCTCTTCCGAGATCTTTCTTGTCGTCAGTCTTTATGTATTTGGCGCCGAGGGCGGTGGTGGTGGCAAGTCCGCCGTAGATTATGGGGAGTTTCCAATAATCTTTGTTGTATATCTGCTGGCCGCCGATGAAGATGGTGGAGCCGGCGAACATAGTGCCTATCTTGCCCTGTTCTTTGTGCCGCATCATCCTGAAATACTGCTTGAAGGAGAACATCACGTCTGTGGTGTCCCTGCCAAGGCTGTCGGCGTCGTCGTTGTACGACTGGGTAAAGGCTTCGTTCCTGAAGCCCATTCCCTCCTGCGCCATCACTTCAAAGCCGCACACAGAGACTGCGGCGGCCATGAAAAATGATATGATTCTTTTTCTTACAGTCATAAATTGTTTTCTTCGAGCGCGCTGAGGAACTTCTGCATTTCCTCGTCTGAATCGAATCTGATCGTCATCGTGCCCTTGCCTGAGGCCGAGCGGCGAAGACTGATGTTGTTTCCGAAGTACCTGCCCATGTGCTCGAGGACTTTCACGTACTCATCCGGGAGGGACTGCTCCTGCTGCTGTTTCTGCGGAGCCTCGCCCTTGAGGATCTTGCGTACTCTCTCTTCCAGCTGCCTTACGCTCATGCCTGTCTTGACCACGACGTCGCAAAGCTCTTCCTGGATGTTCTGGTCTTCGATTCCGAGCAGAACCTTCGCATGTCCCACGCTGAGCAGGCCGACTTTCAGGTCATGCTGCACTTTTGCAGGGAGCTTGAGGAGGCGGAGATAGTTGGTCACGGAGGCGCGCTTCTTGCCGACTCTTTCGGCCATCTGCTCCTGTGTGAGGCTGCACTCCTCGATAAGTCTCTGGTAGCTCATTGCCACCTCTATCGGGTCCAGGTTCTCTCTCTGGATGTTCTCCACGATAGCCATCTCCAGCATTCCCTGGTCGTTGGCGTCGCGGATATATGCCGGAATCATGTCCATCCCGGCTATGCGGCATGCGCGGAAACGGCGCTCGCCGCTGATGATCTGGTATTTGCCTTCCGCCCTCTTCCTGACCGTGATAGGCTGGATGAGTCCGAAGGTGCGGATTGATTCGGCAAGCTCCTCGAGAGCGTCCTTGTCGAACGACATTCTCGGCTGGAACGGATTCGGCTCGATCATTCCCACAGGGATGCGGAGGATGTCAGCCGTATCCTGCGGCTCTTTGGCGCCTACGACTTCTTTGTTTACGTAGCCAACGGGCTTGCGGAGCTTATCTACGTCGATAGAACCTCCGAGTATTGCGTCAAGACCTCTTCCGGGTCCGCGTTGCGGTCTGCTTGCCATAGTCTTTTATTGATTTCTTTCGAGTACTTCCTTTGCGAGGTTGAGGTAGTTGGATGTACCGTTGCACATCACGTCATACAGGATGATAGGCTTTCCGTGGGCCGGAGCCTCGCTGAGCCTGATGCTTCTCTGTATGATTGTCTTGAAGACAAGGTCCTTGAAATGCTCCCTGAGGTCGTTTACGACCTGGGTGTGCACTTTGGTCCTGCCGTCGAACATGGTCACGACGAAACCTTCGATGGTTAGGTCAGGATTGACTCCGTTCTGCACGATCCTGATAGTCTGGAGAAGCTTTCCCAGACCTTCGAGGGCGAAGAATTCCGGCTGCACCGGGATTATCACCGAGTCGGCGGCCGTAAGCACATTGACGGTGATCAGGCCGAGGGAAGGAGAGCAGTCGATGATTATGTAATCGTATTCGTTCCTGACCGGGGCGAGGGCCTTGCGAAGCACCGACTCCCTTTCCTGGAGGTCGCGCATCTCGATCTCCGCGCCCACGAGGTTGATGTGGGACGGGACCATGTGCAAGTTGTCCATCTCGGTCTGGATGAGGGCGTCGTGGATGTCGAGTTCTCCGCTGATAACCTCGTACAACGTACGTTTTTCTTCGGAGTTAGGATCTCCGAAGAGACCAGAAGTGGTATTGGCCTGAGGGTCGGCGTCAATGATGAGCACCTTCTTCTCAAGTACAGCCAGCGAGGCTGCGAGGTTGATTGCGGTAGTGGTCTTTCCGACTCCGCCTTTCTGATTTGCTATTGCGATTACTTTTCCCATCTTTTGATAAGGTTGGATTTTGCAAATTTAACAAAAATTATGCAAAAGTTAAACAGGATCGACGTCGATGGTGACATGTCCCTGGTATGTCATTGATTTCTCGAATTCTGCGATCATCCGGCGCAGTTTTTCCTTCTTGTCCGCGAGCGTCCTGTCCTTAGGGAGCATTACCCTTATGTGCCTTATGAACATGTCTGAGACCTTGTCTATGGCCGGGGCGAACGGTCCCAGCGCCTCCATCTCTACGGCAATCTTCTTATACAAAATCCCCGCCATGTAGTCCAGACGCTTCTCGCTATGGTCCTTGAGTATGACGTTGATTATCCTGGAATATGGAGGATAGCCGAATTCTTTTCTCTCTGAAAGCTGTCCCGTTATGAAGCCGCTCTCCGAAGAGCCCTGCAGCTGGCCATATACCGGATGGGTCGATTTCGCAGTCTGGATCACGAAAAGTCCTTTGCCGCCCCTGCGGGCGCATCTGCCGCGGAACTGCTCCAGAAGCTGCATGGCTTTCTCGTCAGCCCTGAAATCCTGCTGGCCCAGAAGGGAATCCGCCTGAAGCACCGCCACAAGTTTCAGCCCCTCGAAATCAAATCCCTTGGTCACTATCTGGGTGCCGATAAGTATGTCCGTCTCTCCTTTGGCGAAGGCCTTGATGATCGACGGATCCTGGCCCGTATCGCTGTCCAGCCTTGCTATCCTTGCCTCCGGGAACAGCTTCTCCGCCTCTTCTTCGATGCGCTGCGTCCCGGCTCCGAAAGGCTGCAGGCTGCCCCCGCAGACATGGCACTTCCCGGTGAAAGGTTCGGAATAACCGCAGTAATGGCACACAAGCCTTTCCCTGGTCTTATGGTAGCTCATCGAGACATTGCAATGAGGACAGCGCGGGATGTCCCCGCAGGTATCGCATTGTACTACAGGGGAATATGCCCTCCGTCCGCGGAGCAGAATTACCTGTCCGCCTTCGGACAGGGCTTCTTTTATATGTCCGATCAGCTTTATCGAGAAGCTGCCCTTCATTCCTTTCTTCTTTCGCTCGGCTATGGTGTCGATCACTTCGATCTCAGTCTCTCCACCTCCGTAATACCGTACCGGCAGGGATACAAGCCTGTATCTGCCGGTTTCGCAATTGTACAGGGATTCCAGCGAAGGAGTCGCAGATCCGAGAATCACGTCGCTGTGGCAGATGCTGCCGAGCATGACCGCAGTGTCGCGGCCGTTGTATCTCGGCGCCGGATTGTCCTGCTTGTATGATGAATCATGTTCCTCGTCCACTATTATCAGCCCGAGGTCATGATGCGGCAGGAATAGGGAAGACCTCGTGCCCAGCAGTACATAGGAGCCGTTTCTCATTCTTGTGGCGACGTCCCTCCGGTGTACTGCCGTCTCGGCCGAATGGAAAGTCAGCAGCCTCTCTCCGAAGAAGATACGCAGACGGTCTTCAAGCTGGCGGCTGATGGCGATCTCCGGGACGAGATACAGGACATTGCGGCCGTTCCTGACAGTCTTCAGAGCCTCATGTATGTAGATCTCGGTCTTTCCGGAACCGGTCACCCCATGCAGGAGGGCAATCTTCCCTTCGGCGAAAGCCTGGCTTATCTCCGCATCGGCTGCCTTCTGGGCATCCGTAAGCTCCGGATCGGCACCCGGAAGTCCGGAATCATGCTGTCCTTCCAGCTCCGCGACTGTCTTCCGTATCTCAGCCTCATAACGGCTTCTCGTAGAGTCATTCCTGGCCTTCTCCAGCTTCTCTTTCAGCTTTTCCAGCCTGGTCTCGAGGCGGACTCTGGTCCTTGCCTGTATCTCTTCCGTCGCTGTCTTCAGGGCAGGGTAGGCCATCTTATAGACTTCGCCTATCGTGCACATGTAGTAGTCGGCCACGAACTGCCATAGCCTGATCTCGGTCAGCGAAACCGGCGGCAGGTCGGCAGTCCCCTCGACGGGAAGGATGCGGGATTCCGGCACATCCGGCCTCCCTGTCTCTCCCGCGACTACTCCTACATATTGTTTATGGGCCATGGAGACATGGACACGCGTCCCTGCGGGCAGATCGAGATCTGTCCGGTAGGTCGGCATCCAGTCCAGTTTCAGGGGCACGATTACCGATATGTATTTTGTCCGGCCCATAATGCAAATTTAATCATTTGCGTTGAATAATGTCAGCGAATGATTATATTTGTTGAAACACAAGGATAATAACATGAAAATGAAATTTTTCGGCAAGGCGATTCCATTCTTCGCCGCTTTGGCAATTTGCTGTTCTCCTGATTATACCGTTGATGAGCACGGAATTACCGTGAGAGTCCCGGACCCTTCTCCCGGACAGCCTGCAAATGTGAGACTTACGGTGTATGACTCTGACATCATCCGGGTGGAGGCCACTCCGGCTGACACCTTCGCGGTAAGGAAGAGCCTCGCCGTGACAGGGGTGCCTGACGATGACACCTTCCTGGTAAAGGAAGAAGGCAATTCCGTCATCCTTACCACCAATTCGCTTAAGGTAAAGGTCGACAACAAAGGCAGGATATCATTCTACGACATCGAGGACAACCTTTATCTCAAGGAGGCAGCCTGCGGGAAGACTTTCGAACCTGTCGAAGTCGAAGGCCGGCAGGGATATAGCTGGAACGCCGTTTTTGACAGTCCCGATGACGAGGCGTTCTACGGGCTCGGCCAGCATCAGTCGATGGAATTCAACCACAAGGGCCTCAGCGAGGAACTGTTCCAGTACAATACCAAGATTTCGGTTCCGTTCGTGCTAAGCAGCAGGAACTATGGAATACTGTGGGACAGCTATTCCCTCAGCCGCTGGGGCAATCCCGCTCCATACCGCCAGCTCGGCGAAGTATTCACTCTCTACGACAAAGATGGCAGGGAAGGCTCTCTTACCGGCACATATGCTCCTGCCGAAGGAGATGTCCTGGTCCGCCAGGAGGATTCGCTCTATTTTGAGAATGAATGGGCTGTCGGAAACCTTCCGAAAATAGGACTGAAGGGCGCCAAGGTGGTCTATGAAGGCTATCTGGAGGCCCCGGAGACCATGGATTACCGCTTCATCCTCTACTATGCCGGATACCAGAAAGTGTTCATAGGCGGGAATGAAGTCGTCCCGGAGCGCTGGAGGGCGGCCTGGAATCCTAACTCATACAAATTCGACGTAAGGCTGAAGAAAGGCGAGAGGACTTCCCTGAGAGTGGAATGGCTTCCTGACGGGGATGTGTCCTACATGGGACTCCGGGTGGCTGAACCACAGACCGGGGAGGAGCGCTCAAAGCTCTCGATCTGGACGGAGATGAGTCCTGAGATGGATTATTATTTCATAGGAGGTCACAGTGCCGATGACGTAATCAGCGGTTACAGGACCCTTACCGGACGTGCCCAGGTCATGCCTAAATGGGTCCTCGGATTCTGGCAGAGCCGCGAGCATTATTCTACCGCGTCCGAGATTACCGGAGCCATGGCGGAACTCCGCCGCAGGCATATTCCGGTGGACAACATCGTCCAGGACTGGCAATACTGGCCCGATGACCAGTGGGGCAGCCATGAGTTCGAGAAAAAACGCTATCCTGATCCTGAGGGGATGCTGGACAAGATCCATGCCCTGCACGGCCGTTTCATGATAAGCGTATGGCCTAAATTCTACACCAATACCGCCCATTATCAGGAGCTGAAAGCTGCCGGATGGGTATATCCATATGCCGAGGAAGTCGGCCTCAAGGACTGGCTCGGTCATGAGGAGTCGTTTTATGATGCTTATTCCGAGGGCGGCCGCAAGCTGTTCTGGAAGCAGATGGACAAGTCCCTCTACAGCCGGTATGGACGCAAGGTCGATGCGTGGTGGATGGATGCCAGCGAACCAAACCTCAGGGACTGCCTGCCGATGGAATTCCAGAAAGCCCTGACCACGCCTACGGCTCTCGGCCCTTCTACTGAATACCTGAATGCATACGCCCTCGTCAATGCTGACGCAATCTACAACGGACAAAGGAGCGTAGATCCGGACAAGAGAGTCTTCCTGCTCACCAGGAGCGGTTTCGCCGGACTGCAGCGCTATTCTACGGCTTCATGGAGCGGAGACATTGCCGCTACCTGGCTGGACATGCGCGCCCAGATGAGCGCCGGTCTCGGCTATTCGATGAGCGGAATCCCGTTCTGGGGAATGGACATCGGCGGCTTCACCGTAGAGGACAGGTTCCATGGCGGCGACATTGACGAATGGCGCGAGCTGCAGACCAGATGGCACCAGTTCGGCGCTTTCGTTCCGATCTTCAGGGCTCATGGCCAGTGGCCGCACAGGGAGCTCTGGAACATAGACCCGGACGAGGGCAAGGCCTATCAGAGCATTCTCTATTACATGAGACTTCGCTATAACATGATGCCGTATCTGTATTCCATGGCCGGCTGGGTGAACACTATGGATTATACGATAATGAGGGGACTTCCGATGGATTTCCCGTCAGATCCTGCCGTGAAGGATATCAGCGACCAGTGGATGTTCGGACCTGCTTTCATGCCATGTCCGGTATATGAATATGGTGCCAGGAGCAGGGAAGTATATCTGCCTGAGGGTAGCGTCTGGTATGATTTCTACAGCGGCCGCAGTTATTCCGGCGGAGAGAAGATAGTGGCTGACGCTCCTTATGAGAGGATGCCTCTGTTCGTTCGCGGAGGCTCCATAGTGCCTATGGGACCGGATATGGAATGGTGTGACGAGAAACAGCCGGAGGTCATCGACCTGTATGTCTATGCCGGGGCTGACTGCCAGTTTACCCTTTATGAGGATGACGGCCTGACCTATGGATATGAGAGGGGAGAGCGTTCCGAGATAACGTTCTTCTGGACTGACTCCGAGAGGGAACTCATCATCGGTGAGAGGGACGGCGAGTATCCGGGGATGCTGGAGAATCGCAGGTTCAACGTGATTCTAGTCGATTCTGAGCATCCTGTCGGTTACGGCGGTCCTGGAAGCGTGTCTGGTGAGATGGTGGAATATGATGGCAAGGTCGTGATAATCAATATTTAATCTATGGATAAGAAAATATTTCTGCCGGCGTTGCTGGCTTTGTGCCTTGGATGCGTGTCTGTTTCCGAGAATCCCGGACGAGTGGTCGAGTCTGCTGATGACGGCTGGGAGTTCAGGCTGGAGACCGAGGACCATTGGAGGGCTGTACGCGTGCCTCATGACTGGGGGATCGAATATGCATTCAAGAAGGAAAGCCCTGCCGGTGCCGGTGGCGGTGCCCTCGACGGCGGAGTCGGCCTGTACCGTCGCCGCTTCGAGCTTTCTCCTGAAGATGGCCAGCATTATTTCATCCGTTTCGACGGAGTCTATATGAACTCTACCGTGTCCCTGAACGGTCATGTCCTTGGCAACAGGCCTTATGGCTATGCTACTTTCGAATATGACATGACCCCGTATCTGGCTGACGGAGAGAATCTGCTGGAGGTCAGGGTGGAGAATGCTCCGCAGCCGAACAGCAGATGGTACAGCGGAAGCGGGATTTACAGGCATGTATGGCTGGTGCGCACCGGCGACGTCCATGCCGTCAGCGACGGTATATGTGCTATGCCGGTCCTGAATGGGGATGGCAGCGCTGACGTGGACTTCGAGGTATGCATGGTTGACGAAAAAAGTGGAAAGACATGGACTGAAACCCGTAGCAGGCATATCGGCAAGCCTCGTCTCTGGACTTTGGAGGACCCTTATGTCTATAATGATATGCTCAGGGTTGACGGAAAGGATTATCCTGTGTCTTATGGTATCCGCGACATCCGTTTCGACGATTCGCTCGGCTTCTTCCTGAATGGGAAGAACATCAAGATCAGGGGAGTCTGCGAGCATCATGACCTCGGCTGTCTCGGTTCTGCATTCAATGAAGATGCGATGCATCGCAAGCTGGTCATGCTCAAGGGAATGGGTGTCAATGCAATCCGCACTTCGCACAATCCTCCGGCCCCTCAGCTGCTGGACATGTGCGATACCATGGGAATCATGGTGATGGATGAGGCTTTCGACGTATGGCGCAAGAGGAAGACCCCTTATGATTATGCGCTCCATTTCAACGAATGGTATGAGAAAGACCTTTCGGACATGGTTCGCCGCGACCGGAACCATCCTTCCATCATACTCTGGAGCATAGGGAACGAGGTCCTGGAACAGTGGACTCATGCCGAGGCCGACACGCTTTCCCTCGCGGAGGCCAATCTGTTACTGAATTTCGGACATTCTGCGAATGAGGCTGGAGACAGTCTCCATGTGAATGCTCTCCTGGCCCGGAAACTGGCGTCGATAGTGCGTGATCTGGATCCTTCCCGTCCGATTACTGCCGGCTGCAACGGACCTGAACCGAAGAACCATCTGTTCGGGGCTGTGGATGTGATAGGATACAATTATCATGATGAGTGGATCCCGTCAGTTCCGTCCAATTTTCCTGGACGTCCGTTCATCATGACGGAGACTGTAAGTGCCATCCAGACTCGCGGGCATTATATCATGCCGTCGGACGAGATGCATGTCTGGCCATCGAGATGGGACCTTCCTTTTGACGGCAAGGACTATCTGTGCAGCAGCTATGACAACAACCATGTCCCTTGGGGGACGACTCATGAGCATAATCTATCGGTCGTCGAGAATACTCCATTTGTCAGCGGACAGTTCATCTGGACTGGCTTCGACTACATCGGAGAACCGACTCCATATGATTTCCCGGCCCATTCGAGCTATTTCGGAATTATAGACTTGGCCGGCTTCCCGAAGGACAGCTACTGGCTGTACAAGAGTGTCTGGACCGATGAGCCGGTGCTTCATGTCTTCCCTCACTGGAACTGGGAGACTGGACAGAAGGTCGATGTCTGGGCGTATTACAACAATGCCGACGAGGTCGAGCTGTTCGTGAACGGGGAATCTGCAGGCGTGCGCAGGAAGGCTGACGGCGAGTATCATGTGTCCTGGACTGTGGATTTTGTTCCCGGAGAGATCAGGGCGGTGTCCCGCAAGGACGGCGCTGAAGTCTTGAGCGAACTTGTGAGGACGGCAGGGGAGCCCGCTTCGTTGAGGCTGATTCCTCGCCGTTTCGGCAACGACCTTGTGTTCGTGGAGGTTGATGTCGTCGATGAGAATGGAGTCCTGTGCCCATGGGACATGTCGATGATTGAATTCAATGTGACCGATGGAGAGATCGTTGGCGTGGATAACGGTGCCCAGGCGTGTCTGGAGTCGTTCCGTCCGGATCCTTCCGATGCTACCCATGCCATGCGCAGCGCATTCTACGGCAAGTGTCTGGTGGTTGTCCGTCCTGAGGCCGGATGCCATCTTACGGCTGCGTTTGGCGATGATAAGGTGTCAGAGGCTGAGTTATAGGCTGTTGGCTTTCTGGCCGTGTTTTGGGATAAAAAGTTTTTTGATTTTTTTTGGAAATTAATTTGCAGGGTAACAAATTTTACCTATCTTTGCAATCCCAAAACAAACGGTGCTGTAGCTCAGATGGTAGAGCAATGGACTGAAAATCCATGTGTCGGCAGTTCGATTCTTCCCAGCACCACAGAAACCCGCTCAATTTGAGCGGGTTATTTTTTTTGTTTTCACTTTCATTCTCAGTTCTTGGTACAATTAATGTAGATAAAGATTTTTGGCAAAAATAACTGCTCTGCTATCAAATGAAGAACAAGTCACTCATAATAATTGCATTGGCATCTTTCCTCTGTATCGAGGCCTTTGCGCAGCGAACCATCGGAAGCATTCCTGCCCCATCTGGTTTCTCAAGGGTTGAGGCTTCGGGCTTTGGAACATATCTCCGTAAGCTTCCGCTGAAGCCGGAGGGTAGTAAAGTCCATCTATACGACGGATCTGTCAAGTACTGGCAGGGCGGTGCTTACGCGGTGGTAGACATGGAAATCGGCAAGTCGGACCTGCAGCAGTGTGCCGATGCCTGTATTCGCCTCAGGGCCGAATACCTCTGGCGTTCCAAGCAGTATTCCGCCATCCATTTCAATTTCACCAACGGCTTCAGGGCTGATTACTCCAAATGGGCCGAAGGCTATCGGATCAGCGTCAAAGGTAACAAGGTCGAATGGTACAAGGCCGGGGAGCCTGACTATGGCTACAATGCCTTCCGGAAGTACCTCAATATGGTATTCTCCTATGCAGGAACCTTATCGCTTTCCAAGGAACTCAAACAAACCACCAAGGCCGATGTCAAGATTGGCGATGTTTTCATCGTTGGCGGTACACCGGGCCACGCCATGATTATCGTAGACCTGGCCATGGACGATAAAGGACGCAAGGCCATCATGGTAGCCCAGAGTTACATGCCGGCGCAGGACATCCATATTGTGACGAATCTCAACGACGAGACCGTTTCTCCTTGGTATATCTTCGACGAGAACACCATGACATTCGGTTTTCCGGAATGGACGTTCTATTCGTATCAGTTGAAGAAGTTCTAAAACTAAATTCAGTATTTATGCGTGAGATTAATCCAAAAGAAACTAGTCGCGCCCAGGCATTTGAATTGTGGATGAAGGCTCCTAATCCAATGGTCACATTCTTTAAGACGATTGATGTTACACGGTTGGTAAGAATTAGTCGGAAAAGGGGTTACAAGTTCAATATGCTATTGGACTGGTGCATTGGAAAAGCTGCATCTTCCATTAAAGAGTTTTATGTGCTCCCCGTGGGAGACAAATTGATTCAGTACGACTTTCTTGCCGTCAATTCCATCGTCAAGAACAAAGATGGAGAAGTGTCGTCATGCGACATCCGTTTCTCAGAAGACTTGGAGCAGTTCAATAATCAATACCTGGAATATACTTCGAGGGTGGCGGAGAGTTGCCAAGACAGGGATCTGTCAAATGAATGCATGGTTATAGGAACGTCGGCCATCATTGATACCGAGATTGACGGCGCTGTAGGCATGAACAGCGGTATTTTCAATAATCCATTCATAATTTGGGGCAGATACAGGAAGAAGTTTTTCCGATATAAACTTCCCATTTCTTTCCAATTTCACCACACACAGATGGATGGCGCTCATGCCGGGCAATTTCTGGCGGGTCTCCAAATTGTCATTGACCGGCTACACCTTTAGCTCACTGTTTTACACTCAGCCCTTCTTACTTTTTGTCAACAGTAATTACAGTGCTGTGGTGAAATGTCTCATCGTCCTGCTAGACCGATTTGTTCAAGTAATAATTCAGTTTCGCATTTCAGTCGTCAATCAGCGAGTGGAGACTGAAGGAGAAATACCCTTTGCCGTCCAGGTATTCAAGGCCATCGCTTAGCAGAGCCAGCTTCCTGTCTTCGTCCAAGTCGGAATGGAAGATGATATCGATCATGGTCTCTAATCCGTGGTTTGACAATTTCTCTTTTTCTACAAGATACCGGACAGGATTCTCCTGCTGCAGTAACATGTCCAGATCAATCGGGCAGCCGGCTTTGCCGAACTCGTCTTTGACATCCGTAAGGGAATAGTCTGGCGTGTTACCATCCAGCAGACCCAGTTTCCGGGCTATCATCAACATCATCTCGCCCAGGCGGTCGATTTCTCTAAGTATATAGTCTTCCATAGGATCTTGATTTGAAACAAAGTTATCAGCACAAATCTAAGTATTTTTTGGTAAACCTGTCTGTACCTTTCCAATTGCAGAACCCGAATGTTCGTAGTGCTAGATGCTGATTTTATGAAAATCGTTAAGAAGCTTT
>JAEEGL013608714.1_pt1 | contig 20980 bp, 19 predicted proteins | sample 9134231 | NCBI WGS metagenome assembly JAEEGL01 (sample SAMN16246548, study PRJNA631951) | gut metagenome | biome: gut microbiome; feature: rumen; material: fiber-attached | host: Bos | place: Iran: Karaj | collected 2018-10 | reverse complement strand
GGAATTGATTGTGAAAACACACCAACTCCAAGACCAATCAAAAACAATATGCTACAAATAAGTTTTCTCATACCCACAAACACTATAACACCACAACCCTATTTTTCCAGCGACAAATATACTATGTTTTTTACAAATGTGTATACGCCACATACATTTTTATTAACATTTTTTATTCTGTATCAATTTTTTACGCAGTACCTTATTGTAAAATTCACAAAAAGCATTTTCTGCAATGCTATCAAAATTCGGTTGTTTTTTGATTGTTATCGAAATGTTTTTCTATATGCTCCTGCCACATAATTTGTCAACAATCGTCATTATTTTACCATATATTCTATACCGAACCGACCAAAAACGCAAGGCATTTTGTTCTATTTTTTTGTCATATTGGATGTCAGTCGGAACATTATATTCAACATTTTCATTAAAATCAATAGCATATCTATTATAATTTCTACAATTTGACGCATCAGCCCCAAAGCCATCGTTACGAACAAGCGAATGACGTGGACAAACTGCATACATTTTTTTTCTATACATATTATATATGTATGCAATCAGCCAAACATCCATTTCTCCATTCTTATATTTTTGTAACGACCGCATCAAATCGCTTCCCAGCGCGGCAAAGTTCTTTTTCAACGTTTTATTCTTTAAAAAATCCTGATAATCAACAATATTCCAATCTATGGTATTCCATCTGTCAATCCAAGTAGCCCACCCCCAGCTTTGAGCCCTGCCACACAAATAATATTCTTGCGTTTCTCCTATTCGATAAGAGAGTTTTGAACCAAAACCAGACACTTGCATAATTCGCCCATCTTTCTCAAAGGTCTGTAACATCGTGTTCATTACCGCAATAAATTGCCGTGACACATATAAATCATCTTCCAAAACTATGGCAACGCCAAATGTTTTCAGGACTTCGGATACCCCATCACGTATAGACATCGCCAACCCATTGTGTTTCAACGCAACACGCACGGTCGTTTTCAAAAAAACATCCGTAGATTGGGCAACCGCAATCACTTCGGAAACTTTCTTTTGGTCATCAGCATCTTTTGCGCCATCAATATAAATATACAATTCTGATTGTTCCGCAAATCTGTTTTCTCGCAATGACTGTAATAAATTACGAAGTAAACGAGCCCGATTATAGGCAAATACAACTATAGGAGCATACGAATTCATACTACGCAATTATTTTATTATACAAATTAGGAAACAACATATGTACGAAACTGGTACAGAAATAGATACATGCCTTTGCAAGTCCAAAATACAATCGATTATATACAAAAATATCTTTGGGATTTGCTCCCGTTACTTTCCAATAATCTTTAAATCGAACGGTTACGGAATGTTGTGTATTATTCCATAAAGGCGCTCTACGGTCACACTCACCCAACACCCCTTGAGCGACATAAATTTTTATAGAATTTTGAGCGGCACGCCGGGCATAATCAAAATCGCCCAACGCATGACGATATATAGGATTATTTTTTCCCAACATTCCAAATACGTGCCGTGGTATCAACACAAGATTGCCATTCATTAACTCACAAGTTTGTTCGTGGGAAACATCTTGAATCAAAACGCCTCTCGCTGAACATCCTCCATACGTGATTTTTGTGTTATTGCCTTGTTCACACACAGAACCCACAGCAATAATTGAGTCATCATGCCGTACAGAACATGCCAATAATTCAGAAATTGCATTACTATATAATAATGTATCATCATTTAACCATAGATAATACTCAAAATCCTGTTGCTCCGCTACCTTCCATACTTCGTACATACCTCGATTCCAGTATAATGAACCATCGCCCCGTATAATATGAACCTCCGGGAAATTCTCTTGCACTGCGATTTCCGTACCATCGGTACAGCCATCGTTGGTCATAAAGACCTCAATTGAAAATTGTGAAGTATCGTATTGCTGCTGAGACAACAATTGCAGGCACCGCAAGGTCGTTTCCCTACGATTATGCACAGTCATTAGAACAGCAATGCGTTTCATACGTATTTTTTAACAATATTACACAATTCGTCGATTGTTTGAGGATACAAAATCTTTTTATTCACATCGTTATCCTGCAAGTACCGCAAATGCCCTTCATATAAATCCGATCTATAATCTTGGCAAAATACAGGCAATAATGACACTGCACAAACAGACGAATATTCCGCTTCAAACAACACTGATGACCAGTTTCCAATAACAATATTAAAATCTTGTAACATAAGATTCACAGGAATTTCCGATGGCATTTCTTCGAAATTTCCCTGAAGATATTGATGCATATCAAATGGAAAACGTGGATGGTTCTTCAGTATGATATGGTCAGTTCCTACTTTATCTATAATCTGTTGTATAACAGCAAAATATACGTTCGTGGCTATTGCTGGATTAGAAAACATATTTTCAACAAGAAGCAACACTTTTTTATTCGAAGAAAATGAACGCTTCATTTTTTGATAACCATCTTGTGAAAACGTACATGGAATTTGAGTTTCAAGAATTTTATTTTTTTCAAAAAAGTTATCGGTTACAAACCAACGGACATCACCATACTGTATTGGAAAGCGTTCTATTCCCCAACACATTTTTTCATACCAATTTACGATAGCATAATCCCTTTTTGACCATTGTACTTCGGATTGTTTTGCATGACGCAAGGTTGGACAATACAACACGGAGGTAACCTTTGCCAATTTTGCAACCAACCACAATTCCATCGTTCCAAAACTATCGTGAAAAAAATAAACGGTTGACGGTTGCATTTTTCGTAATTGTCGTAGTACACAATAGCGTCTATATAATAATGTATAAAAAATCTTCCATAGTGTTTGTATTTTGTTCGATGACTTTTTATGAAATCTACATGCATCAAACACCATAACATTTTGAAAACCAAATCGTTGCAATAAATCAACAATTGTTTTTTGGTCGGAATATACGCACACCGTTTCTTTCGAGTGCGAGGCAACCGAAAGCGTATATGGAACGTGGAGATTCGATAAACAAAAGACGAGAAGCAAGGGAGTTAGGAGTTAGGAGTTAGGAGTTTTGAACCGTATTTTCTATACATTATAAATAAGATTACGCAAATCAAAAGCGATTTTACCACCAACGGAATTATTCCCACTGGTAGCAAAAACGTATTTATTGCGTACGCAATTGCCATACAGATAAATGTTAGTATCATGTTTGTCCAATTATATGGAATAAAATAATACGGACGACTCAAGATATATTTTAGAACAAAAAACACAGCTATAGAAGCCATATAGGTAATTGCCGCGCCATAAATGGAATAATGCGGAATAATATAATAATTCATTGAAACAGAAACAATTGAAGCCGTTATCATTATCCACATCATAAGCATTGTTTTCTTCTCCTGATAAAATGCCAAATTCGTATATCCCGAAATTTTTCCCAATGTTGAGCCAAACATCAACAATGGTATGAGATAGATGGCATCGTAATAATCCGAACGGAAAAACACTGTGATTATATCTTTAGAAAACACTGCTATCAATCCCGAAATGAGTATCAACACAAGAATAATATTATTTTGCAGCTCGTACAATTTTTCCTTTGCAAATTGCTGATTTTCAGAGTTTGCTAATTGGTAAAACAGTGGTTTATAGGCTGTCATCAACGCCGAAGCAAAAATTGTGATTGCGCCAATTATTTTTAATGACAACGCATATACGGCAACTTCCGATGTTGAGAAATTTCGTTCAACAAACACTTGGCTCGACATAGTTATAATCCACGCTGCAACCGCACTCGGCAGCAATGGCAAACAATACGTCAAAATTGATTTTATTAACCGGATTTGCGGACGCACATTATAATTCTGAATATGCACCCCAATGTACAACGGCATCATTGCCGCCTGCGCGACCAACATTCCTTTAAGCATTCCTGCCGCCTCTTGATGCTTATACACAGCAAAATACAGTATGCCGGCGGCACTAAACGACATTTGCGTCAGCGAAAAAAAGAAATATTTTTTTGACTGCTTTGTTACCTGTAAATAAATTCTTGGGGCAACCTCAAACGCAAGACAAAACGCCACACAAAGAGCATACGCATAATACGGAGAGAACGGTATTGATGAAAAAATCCGCCCCACATACGAATGAAGCAAAAACAAAAGTACAACCATTATGGTTGCCAATATGTAGATAAACCACGTAACCGATGCCAAAAACACCTTCTGTCCTTCGGTTGTTTTATAATCATGAAACAAGCGAAAAATTGACTTCTCCGTCCCCAACGACAACACGATAGCCAACACAGAAATTAACGTCTGCATAGAGCCAACTATACCGTATTGCTCAGTTGACATACTGGCAACATATATTGGCATCAATACAAATGCAACCGCTTTCGAGATTACATTTCCTAAAAAATAATATGAAAAATCGCGAAAAAACGTAATCAGTTAGGAGTTAGGATGTTTGAATTATGAGTTTGTGTGCGTTGAGGATTTTTTCTCCTTAAGGAGTGCTTTGGGGAGCACTGACAGGATTCGTAAACAACGGGGAATTTGTTTTTTCGGTTCGGAACATATTCGATACACAAATTCAAGATGATGCGTAATCATCCATTTGGGTGCACGTTGCGGAACATCATCCAACCCACAGTAGAAATTAAACAACGCCCCTGAGCCAAACATAACCCCTTGATTTAATAACGGTTGTAAGCGTTGCATAAATTGCTCTTGTTTGGGACAACCCAACGACACCCAAATCAAATCTGGTTTATCTTCATTAATACAATCAGCAATGTTCTCATAATCAAAATCCTGCACATTCGCATACGGCAATTCAACAAACCTCATCGACAAAATTGCGGAATCATATTGGGTCAATGTCTGTTTGAGTGAATCAAGCACCCGTTGATTGGAGCCCAAGAAAAAATGCCGATATTGTTTTCTGCGTATCAATTCAAAAAACAAATCGGCACTATAATAATTTGAAAATGTTGTTTTATGGATTTTGTTGATAAACAGCGGCAGCCAAGAACTGTCACAATGCGTGACAATTGAAGCATTGATTAAATGAAGATGTTCAGGATTTCTCTGGGCGATGGCAAAATTATTTCCGTCCAACGCAATTACATAGCCCGCCTTGTGTTCCGAAACGGCATGCTCTATTTGCTTCAAAACCAGCGATTGGTCGAATTCGCACTGTATTCCAAAATATGAACCAGCCATTATTTTTCGACAGGTGATTTTGTAACAATAAATTTCTTAAGAGCTTTTCCCTTTGCTGTTGAGATAACAGCATAATATATTCCTGTAGAAAGATTTTCCACTGAATATTGATTGCCACCAAGAGCAACCGCTGGATACTTTTTGCTTTGTATATCAACAAAATACACATTCGAGAACTCTCCCCCGTCTATTGTAATAGTTGTTGTTGCCGGATTCGGATAAATCACAAAACCGTCCCCTGCCCCTTGTACATACAAAACCAGCGCCACAGAATACGTTGATTGTCCGTCAAAATCAGTCTGTTTCAAACGGAAATACACAATACCTTCATATTTTTCAGCAGAAACCATTGTGTTATATACCAGTTGCTCCGTTGAATTACCCACTCCATCAACAACCACTACCGAATTAAAATTCACACCATCCAAGGAATATTCCACAGTAAAATAATCGTTATTGTTTTCCGACTCTGTAGCCCACTCAAACTGGATTTGATTTCCATCTTGGGCAACCTCGAAATAGGATAGTTCTATAGGAAGCATAACAGAAAGATTCTTGACATAATCGTCATAATGTTCACTTCCCATACCATATGTTCTTAGATAATCCAAAATTATATTTGTCACATTATACTTAACACTACCTGCATTACTACAATCTTCTTCATAATGCCCAGACCAAAAACTACCGACCCAGACATTTCTACATCCACTCCGTCCTTCAGCTGTTAAGCCAGTTTGAGAATACCAATCCGTCAAAGCTTCATTTATATCTATTCGAGTCTGACTATTAGCTATATTATATTCATCTTTATGATCTATTAGATAATTAATTGTATCAATTATCTCTTTTTTCCTTTCTAATGCTTCTTTTTGATCAGCCAAATCTTTTCCCGTTGTTGCTAAAAATTCTTCATATAATTCATCCCGCGTTTTTCCTGGTTCATAAAAGTCTGAATAATATATTTCCCATGCTGTTTCCAATAAATAGTCTATACTTGCTATCTCATTTGTTACATTTAATAATTCTCCAGTAATAAATTCTTTATTCTCCCCTTGAAAAACAATGGACAAATCACTACCATGATAATCATATGAATCAATTGACAATGTTACAACATCATCATCTATATCAACATTATAATTATTATGAAACGCCCAATCATGTACATAGGTATCATCATCATCATCCAAATGGGTTTCATCATAAAACGTATTTCCTACCATTATTGTAGCTCTTGTATTAGCCGCAGCACTAGGATTTTTTCTTATATAGGAATCACCACCACCACCACCTATTTTATGATCCTGCTGGTATAAATCATTTCGAACCTCAACAAAATTATTCCCTTTAAAAAATTCCACATGAGACCCCGCATACATATTCAAATCATTATGCAGGATTAGAGATCCATTATACATATTAACGAATCCATAATCATCAATACTCACCACCTTATTATTATTAGTCGTCACCTTCCTATTTTTATCACGACACACACCTCCATCTTGACCATTATTTAGATTTCTTGCAGTTATCGCTGCATAATACACGGAGTTTTCCAAAATAGGATCCTGTTTTGTTCTCTCAAGTGCATTGTCTGATGTTTCTATATTTATTGTGCCTTTATTCGTAATTGTACCCGTCCCAGCAACTAAAGAATTAGTGCCATCAGGATTTGGAATTTCAGTCCCCACGACAAGACGACCGTTGCAGTTTAATGTCCCGTTGTTGGTAAGGTCGCCTTTTACAAAAACACGAGAGCCTTCTTCTATTTCAGTTATTGGCTGATTGACATGTTTTGCATTCCAACCATTTTGAAAATCTCCTTCTATTGTGACATTCTTTAATGATAACGTATATTGTTTATCTATTTGACCGCTATAATATTCCCCAATTTTTAAATCAATAATGTTTAAATCCTCCAAATGTAGATTATTATTCAATCGCAAATTATAACTTTCGGTAGAATTAATATTTAAAGTTCCCCCCCCCATTATATATGCATCTTCACCGGATCCCCCAATAGATTTCAACTCTCCATTTATTTTTAGAGTACCTTTTACTGTTACAACAATCCCCTTCTTTATATTTACATTGTCGTTTATCGTTAATGTTTCACCTTCTTCTATAGTAAAAGACTTATTAAACTCTATTATATCGTTCTGTTTTAAAACCTCACCTGATGTAGGAGAACCTATGGATGTCCAACTTACGGCTTTTCCATTATAATTAAAAGCAATAAGCAACAACACAAGCGAACAAACAAAAGCAATATTTTTACGAATAAATTTCATACAATGGTAAAAATATATTATTTTTTTTTAAAACGCAAGAACTACCTCAAAAAAATTGCATCTATTAACGCATTAAACATAAACGCATTACTCCACCTTATATACGGAATCTTTGTCGTTATAACTTTTTTCTTTTGGTAATAAAAGTATCCTTTGGTATCCCACATATTTTTTATTGTCCAAGCAAAAACCTTATCGGCAAGTTCTCTATAATTTTCTGATTTATGTAATTTGGACAAAACGACAAATAATTCACCAGGACAATGTATATCTATTGGGTACGTTTGATTATGATAATATTTCGGTGTTCCATCAAATTCAAAAAAGTTATGTATATAAAAATCAAAACCTTTTTCTATGCAACTATGAAATGAAGTGTCTCCTGTTAATTCCTCATACGATTGTAATGCTTCTAAATTGTAACCTGTGTGAAAACTATCTATCCACGACTGAACTGGCAACATACCATATACCCACGAGCCATCGGATTTCTGTGCATTACAGCATGCAACAACAGATTCACGTGCGGCCTTTTTATAATCCTTGTTTCCCGTATAATGATAGCAATAACTCAACAATTTACTTCCTAATAACGATGCATTATATACTGTATCATTTCCTTGCAAAGGACTATACGAAAATAAAAATCCTTCTTCACACTGATGCCGATGCAAATCATGTAACACAAATTCAGCAGACGTTAATGCTACATCACGCCATTTTGTACAATCATATTTTGAACACTGCATTTCGCACATTATTTCGTATGCATCAAACAAAGCCGTAGCACAAAATGTAGTAGCAACTACTGTCGGTGTACCCTTCGGAAATAAAAATAAACGGCGAGCCTGCCAATCAAAATTATAACCCCAACACGCTCCGTGATAGTCGCCTTTTGATTGCAATGAAATTAACAATTCTGCTAATTCATTGACTTTATCCAACAAAGACTCTTTCGTCCCAAATTCTGTTTCTAACTCTTGATTCTTGTTTACTACCCGAACAAGATTGCAATATCCCTGTAAAAACAATCCGATGCCTTTCGCATTATATTCTTTAGGCACTAATGCAATTCGTCTCAAATTAATGGGGCAACGTTTAAAGAACTGAATTACCGCCAATCGACACAATGCGGATCTTTTCAAAAATGGAATTGATTGAAACACTTTTGAGTTGAGACCATCGTAAGGATCCCACCCATTAAAGTGTTCTTTTTCGCAATAGCGTTGTAACTCAGACAGATATTTTACGACATCATTTTCCATTCGTATCATCTTTCTTTTTTATAGTATAACACACGCTAACACTCACTCTCATATGTTTTGCATTCCACTTTGGTGGCATCGTTAACATTGGACACACATCAAAATTTCCTTCTTTAATATGAATACCAAAATTAAATCGATTTTCCTGTGTCCGATACAAAGGGATTGTCGAATATTGAACTACGATGCCTTTATCTTCAACAAAATAGAATTCGCCTCCTATTTGATAAAAAAATTTCTCTTTATAATATGATTCATACTGCGGATTCGCTATACCATTCAGAGAGAAATGCTTACCTAAGTGTATTAACATATCAATATAACCACCATACTCATAAAAAGAACGATTATATGTCATTCCATAATATGGTTCAATTCTAAATCTCAAATTATTGTTTAAAACGTTCCATCGAAACAATCCAGACAATTTGATTTGCTGATATTTCAACACCTCCGTATATATACTATGTTCTATTTTTGCACCTATATTTGAATTATAGTCATACTCTATTGAACCATATACATTTTCCCGTAACCCAACTGTAATTTGGGACATTACGACACAATTACCGCCCAACAAGACACACAATAATAAAACAAAATTCCTCATTCCAAGACTCTTCTTAATTCAAACGAAATCAACTCATATCCAAATGAATTCAAATGCACCCCATCAAATGAATATTGCGGATTCAATTTTCCTTCATAACATAACATATCAAAAACATCGATATAGAAGACATTTCCCATTTCTGAAAGAGTGGTCTTTACTCTTGTGTTAAATTCACATATGATATCATTCACATACTCAGCATCAGAATCTATCGAACGAGGAAATACAGAAAATACATATAAATTCGAAGCATTTAATTCCTTTAATGCGTTTACATATCTTTCAGTATAATCATCAAGTTTTTCGTAATTAATATGCTTTAAATCATTTGTACCAATTAAAACCACAACATTCTCACCCTCGCATTTGTGAGAAAATTCTTCAAGATAATCTATATGAGCAGCACCTTTGCCTTTATTTTCAATTACAAAATCTGGGAAATACATTTCCACTATCCATCTTGCGACTATAGAATCTCCAATTACTACAAAATGACGGACTTCATCATTGTTACTACAAGCCGTCAATAGAATGAAGCATAATATACTTATGTATCTTCGCACTATCAATGATTTTATTCTCGTTTTCTTATAAACCGAGCTGGATTTCCTGCCCATACTTCAAATGGAGGAATATCCTTAGTTACCACTGAAGAAGCACCAACAACAGCCCCTTCTCCAATTGTCACAGGTTTACATATAACCGTGTTTGCTCCAATATATGCCCGTTTTTTTATAATAACTTTTCCTCGTGAATAATGACGATGCTTATTATCATCAATTTCCACAAAATGTGTTACTATGATACACCTTGTGGTTAGCGTCACACCTTCTTCTATTACAATATCTTCAGGATGAATGGTATCCATAACAACATCTTCACCAATGAAAGTTTTCTTTGGATTTAGAACATTCACCCCCCCCATCTTATACATCATTGACCTACAGCCCTTTGAGGGCATTGGCAAATGGGCAAGGTGAAGAAAGATTAGTTTACGTATTCTTGATAATTTCATTTAATTAATTTTTATTGTATGCTATTCCCGTTACTGTTTTATATTCATATTTTCCAAACGTATTCTTCAAAAGATATTTTAGGCCTCGACATCCTGAAAAACTTTTGGGATGTCCAACTAAAACAAACTTATCTCTATTTAGTTTGGTTATTTTTTTTAGAAACTGTTTATGCTGCGACGGAGAAAACAAACAGAAATCCCACGTCTGCCATTCTGTTTTGAAAAAATATCTCAATTTATCTAATTTACTACTTTTCTTTTCCGTCGTAGAAGTTTTAGCGTCAAGACTTTCTTTTGCAGATTGACTATTTTGCAAAAATCCTCTAAGACGTTCCCATGTAAGAAATTTCTTTATTCTCACCATTGGAAAAGCAACAATAGGCAATTCCCAAATATCATTACTGCCACTATCCTCCAACCTTTCCCCCACACGCCACATTCCATTTGTTGAATCAATTGCAGAATAATCATAATTAGAAAGCAATCCGTTTTCTTTGCCACCAGGATAGATGGAACTATCTATTATCAGTCCGACCTCTTTCATGGCTTCAACTATTCTTTCTGAAGGCTGAATGTTATAACCACCAGCCCGCATAGCAATGCATCTATAATTTGGATTTACGGGGCGCAATAATTTTTCCAATGTTTGTTTGCTCCTTTTCAATAAATTTACTAACGAATTTTCATCTTCCCCAACATAACTTCCCAAACGCCATTTTTCAAGATTAACAATCCATCTTCCATTATGCCAATATGCATCAACCCATTGAGGATGTATATGCAACTGAACATCATGTCCTTGACGATATGCATCCCTAATTTGATTTTCTATTGCAAATACAGGATCTTCTTTATATCCCATAGTATTTCCTTTGTCCCATTCTTCCTTGATTTTCCAATACTCAATTACTTCAAAAAAAATTGTATATTTTACACCATACGTGTCTGCTATAGTCAATAATTGCTTGGTTGGTTCTATAATATGATTAAACACATCACCAGAGCCATTACCATACAGTTCGTAATCAAGGGTTAAAAGAATTGTTCTCATTTAGTCCTTTTTTGGTGTAGTATATCGTGTATATCCTTTAGAATACGATTTTTTCATTTCCTCAAATAAATCCATATTATCAACGACATAAAGGAACGCTAATCCAAAATATTCTTTTTTATATGATTTTGCATTCAAACTAACGGTGTAATCACCTGGAGATATGCACATATCCATTACTGAATCATCATGTACCAATGTATCAACCATTATCTCGGTTCCGTCTTTCATTTTCATTTTTAACCGATATTTTTCTTTTTGATAATAAAAATCAAAAGGATTCGTCAATACATCCTCCATCGCATGAATCATTGGGATGTTCTTTACCCCCAAACCTAATGATTTACTACCTATTTTTAGAAATTTTCCATAAGGAGTGTCCCAATAATAGGGAGTTGTTGACCTATCATGTCCTTCCGCAATTTGTTCCGCGTCCTTTCCCCATACACAAACCGCTTTAGTTGGATGAACACTTTTTACTACATTTGGCATCTTTGAAAACACATTAGTTATTATACCCATCCCCGACTTTGTTTAATTCATATAAAACACATTGTTTTCCTTTGCCCAAATGGTTGAATTAAAAGGTGGATAATAAGGCATCATAATAGTTCCCTCTTCAGTAACTATAGACATTAAAAGTTCAACAACATCCTTGGGTGTATAATTGGCATTTAAATTACCAAAACTTGAAGTAACAATGATACGATCCCCTGCTTTTAGACCTAAATCATCAACAAGAACTTCACGCAATTCATCAAGAGTTGTTTTTTTGCCACCTTTAAGAATTGCCTTTATATGCCGTTTCCACCTCTTTAAAGCTGCTCGTTGTTGTGGGGATGAAAATTTTTTTAAAAGATGCTTGATATTGATATTCATATTTACATTTTTATTATAGAAAGAAAATCTTCATTGATTACATTCTTCGTGTCATACTTTTTTGCTCTTTGCTGACAATATTTTGCCATTTCCATATACTTTTGAGGATTTTCTATTATTTTTTGCATAGCTCTATATAAGGCATCCTCATTCTGATTTGGGATGATAAATCCTGTCTTACCTTCCTCTACGATATCTGGATTAAAATGCCAATCAGAAGCGATGACAAGTAACCCTGCCATCATAGCATCAATCAGAACGCCAGGGAACCCTTCTCCCGGCCAGAATGTAGGGAACAACATAATAGTATATTCAGCCAATGTATCGTAACCAACATGCTCACGTAAATTTAATATACCCTTGTATTTCACATTTGGCATATTGGAGATAGACTCATATATCTCTTTTTGATATACTTTATCCTCAAATGCGCCATACAAGTCTACACAGAACTTACGTTCTTGACCATATTGATTAAGTCTCTTGGCACAATCAATTATCATATTCACACCCTTTTTCTTATTCATGCGTGAAATAAAAACAAACTTCACCACACCATCTTTTCCTCTTTCTGGCAATATGGGTAAATAATCCATTTGTTTGAAATTGGGTAATACAATGGCGTCCAGCCCCACTGTCGCTAACTCATTTTTCATTGATTTGCCCTGGACGATAATATTATTAATATTTTTAAAGTACTCCGCACTAAATTCGCCTCTTGCTATCTTTCCTGAAAACTCACACCCCGTCCCAATGTAACAGATATTACGCTTACTCCTTAACCTATATAGCAGTTTAATCATCCATCCGCTTCTTTTAAGTGACGAAGATATTATCACGTTTGCATTGGGATGCGATAACAACTTAAAAATAGCTGCAACACCTCGCCACGGATGCTTTTGCAGTTGAAGTAAGTTTACAGGAATAACTGTTCGTCCACAATTACGTAAAGCAACTATTAGATTTGCATTTTTGCCAGTTTCACCGCCTATGATGGGCTTTTCGCCAACGAATCCACCAATTAACAGAATCTTATTTTTCATCAATGTGCAAATAGTATCAGTTTTTGCATTAAAATTCAAAAAGATTATTTATAGCTACATCTTGTTCCCTAATATTAAAAGAAGGTATTGATGTTAATTCTAACGCATTCTTCATATTCTTAGCCATACCATTATGATCACCGCAATCCACCAAATAACCATTCAAACCATTTTGTACTATTCGTTCAACAACAGGGACACATTTGGTTGCCACAACAGGTTTCTGCATATACAAGGCTTCTATTAAAGCATTGGGCAAACCTTCAATATAAGAAGACAACAAGAACACATCCGCATTTTTCACCCATACATAGGGATTATCTGTATAACCGACAAAATGGACTCTATCCCCTAAACATAATTCTTTTATCAAATTGTTTAATTGTTCGAAATAACTCGATGAGCATTCATAGTCTCCTACAATATAGAGATGCACATTATTAATCAATTTTGAAATCTCCTCCATTGCTTTTATAGCCACCTCGTATCCCTTTACTGCTACAACTCGCCCCACACAAACAAACCTTATTTCATCATCAGATGAATATGGAGAAGGAAATTTACACATACTCTCAATTTGCTGTTTTTCCAACGGGTTATAGATAACTTTTGTTTTGTGAGCCTCAACATTAAAAACAGAAATTATTTCATCTCGCATTTCTGGCGTCTGTGCAACTACACGATCCGCCCAACAATATAATCTTTTTGCTACACTATAATTCAATGCTTGTGACCTTAAATTTTGAACCATAGAGTTGTTTCTTATCACAACTTTTATCCCTCCTAACAATTTAGCTGCAAATATTACGCGATTGTTCAAATACATTTGAGAACAAAACACTGCATATGGTTGCTCCCGCTTCATCAAAAGCAGAATTTTCATAGTCGAAAAATCATAGATATTTCTAATCTTTATTTTCCTAACAACCGCATCACTAGGTAGCAGATTTATAATACTCGATTTTGATTCTCCGACAATAACATATATTACCTCATATAGAGAGGGATCTAATATTTTCGAAAATAACACAGATACACGTTGAGCTCCCCCAACGCTAGGAGACAAAAAGAATAATATTTTTTTTCGTTGATACATTTTACTTCGAGTTTACACTGTAGTACACAATCTTTGAGTAATTCGCATCACCTCGCATACACTGCGGAATACTTATCAAAGCATTTGCACTCTGACAGTCAAACATATGGAACTCTATTGATTTCTGTAATTCTTCTATCTTCATATCAAACTTAGTAACAATTCGGATTCCCCAATAAATTAATGAACCCTCTATGTAGCTTTGATATTCTAACTCAAGATTCCTTTTTCGCACTTCAATATCATTGAATTATTGCCCACAAAAACTTTCCGCTCCCCACAAAGATATGTTCCCATAGGTCGGTTGCCCGTCTACAACCATCGAGAGGTCACAAAAATCACCTTATTAACCTAATAGTTATACTGGTCAACAACGCTCCCTATACAACGCTATACACTCATATAAATGCTATGGAGTATATTCATCTACTATGGTATCTTCCGCAACCCATTTAGCATCCATGACATAATGAAGTTCTTTGAAATCAACTGTTTCTTAACTGTCTACAAACTCTTCTAGTATAATATCCGTTTCTCGTACTTCGGTTCTCGCTCGCTCTTTTTACCCAAAGTTGCCATCTTGTTTACTTTGGATTTCGAAGAAAAAGCCCCCACGGAAAAATCATCAAACAGATTATCAAGAAAGTTCACGTAATATCTCTTCTCTAACGACTCCTGTATTCTTTTCGTTGGTTTCCCAAATGTTCCAGAAATCATCAGCGACGGTGCTATTTGGTCGGATGCGACTTTTGCAGCCTCATCTCTCATACATTCCGGCTTTAGTTCATGCACGACACCCATGAAGTTTATCATTAACTCTGGAAAAGGTGTAAGGTGTTTAGCCTCACAGAATGACACCAAATTCTCTTTTCCTATATAAGTCAGTTTGTGTTTCGTTATATAGTAATCCGTGGTCTCATCTGCGACATCTGTTTTTGCTATTACAATGTCTGGTGTAGTGAACACCTTATCATCAAACGCAGACTGAGCGGTTGCATTGTGTAATATATATATCGTCTCTTCTTCTCCGTCACCATCTGTTTTTGTTGCCTTGAAATATGAGAAATTGCTTATATAACCATGAGGACCACACTTGAATTTGAAACCATCACTCTGTACATTCATGACCTCCAGCGTATAGCCTTTCTTCTCATAATAACGGAGTATCAGATTATAGCAAGAAATCTCGAAGTAGCCACTGGTTTTAAGTGAATGCTCTGCTATCGTCACTCGAAACTTATTGGCAAAATCCTTCAAGTCCTTCTCAAACTCTTTATTGTCTTTATACGGGCTCCTCGTCTTCATAATATTTTACTGAAAGTAGATCCTTACAATTTCTTAAGAATTGTGCTGTTTCCGAGAACTCAAAAAAGGCTGGGAATATATTGTATTTTTCTCGAATCTTACCGAAAGAAATCACAACTCCCAACAGGTGGTTTTGCTGTTCCTTGTCCAAAACAATCCTTCCTATCCTTATGGCACATTCTTTTTCATTTCCGCATCTTTGATTCACTGTCTTGTAGAACGATGTCGCAGCCTGAAAATGTCCTAGAACATATCTGTAGAACAAGCTCATGGCCAATAATGATTCTATAACCGTCTCATATTCGCGAAGCTCCTTATATGCACTATCCTCCCAACCGAGAATATCCTCTATCTCCTTAACCCTATTGTTATACTCTGTAAACAATGGACGTGTAATAACCCCGGGGAGATTATATGTCAGGATATTGATAAGAGCAGAGGATTGTTCCATCGATTCTTAGTTTTTTATCACATAAGATTCATACATCTTCTTGGTTTCTCCAAGTCCGTATGCATCCAATATGTCGTCAACCTCATCAAGCAAGGCCTTCACCTTGTCAATTGTGGCACATGGTTTCTTAACGTATCTGGCAACAAGCCATTTCAAGACTAACCTTAATTCAATGCATCTTTTCCCTGCGGAAAAAACACTGTCTTTATCTTTCGCCACTATCCTTTTAAGATTAATCTCAAAACTCTCTTTCTCCTGCTTAGCCAAATCATACAGTAGGTTCAAGTCACCATCAATGGCAAACAGACATTCAGGCAAAACACCTGCCATCATCACAGTATCCTCGCTATTGATGCTCTTCTCAAACAGTGTCTCCGTCAACGCTTTCGACAAATCATCTTTATCTAGGAATCCTGCGACTATCAACGGTTTGACCACATTCTCCATATAGTCCACTTTATCAACGAGGAAATGTGAATTTCCTAACACCTCATTAATCAGACGTTTCAGGAAATAATCCACATCCCCCAACTTCTGAATGGAATCCCTTAGCCACTCATAGAACACTTCTTGGTGCGCCGCAGCTGGTTTCATCCCCCACGCCGCATTACACAAAGTCACCATTTCGTCATCATTGTTCACGAAATGTCGATAATCCTCGCACTTGAATTCATCATCCTGAGCACTATGAAGCATCAGCAAAGCGCCCACTCCCCTACACCAAGCTTCCTTGTCGGACAACAAAGTCTTCATCACCCTGTCGCTCTTTTCCCAGAAGTCAGCTTCAGTCAGTTCACACATCATCATCACCGCCAACTTGTAACAGGGTTCCAACGTCTTGTCGGTTTTAATGGCCATCAACGTAGGTGCCAATTGTTTTATTACATCCACATATTCCGTCACAGACAGTTTCAGAAGCAATTTTGCCGCAAAATATTGTCCATAAACTCCGAATGTATGCCCTTCACACCCTACATAGTCCATCAAATGCGTATTCCATGCTGTGACAATTTTTATATACTCCATTCCTAGCATCGGAGTCATATCAGCATGTACATAGGCTCTAAATGGTGTATTGATATATCCTATGGGGTAGTCCGTATAGTGTCCTTTCAATATAAAGTCTTTCAGTATACCGAGCCATGTGACATTATTCTTCATGCCTTTGGCCAATTGATTCAATATTGCTTCGGCCTCATCATCTGCACTTGAAGCTAAGAAATAGCCAATGGTCGCCAGTTTCTCGTATGTCTTCCATCTTGCAATATCGTCCAATATCTGCTTGACATCGCCTTTTAACAAGTTCTCCTTCTGAGCTTCAAGCCATTCAAAGAATCCTTTATCAGCAACTTTCTCCAATTCTCCTACACCCACTGTCTTCCTTTCCGAATAGTCATAGATGGTCTCTATATTCTCTCTCCTTAGCACTTCAGCGATATGGGCACTAACCTTTTCAAATGCAGCATCCCCTATCTGGGTCACCAGTAACGGTTGCTTGTTTGTAGCTCCTTGTAATGAGTTCGACAAAGTGTAGGCTTCCACCTTCCCGTCGCTATAATCAAACACCAAATAACGGTCATGTAGTGTATTATGCGTAATGGGCAAGTCCTTCACCACCAACTTCATCGGATTGAACATCCGTGGGTTCAGTTTGATTCCTTCCAATATTTTGCTCTTTCGTTTTCTTTCTTCTCCCTCTTCCACTTTGCCACTGGTTCCATCTGTATTCGTCTTCAACTGAGTCTGCGTCAATACAGTATATTCGCTGCTGACGTCAGCTGATGCCAAGAAATACATCGCCACATCCTCAAAATACGGATCCTGCAAGAAAACAGACTTTGCGCCCTTAGCCTTCTTCTTGAACCATCCCAAAAATGATAGCATACCTTGCTCCTCACTTGTTGCATCCCATCCTTTGGGGAAGAATTCGTCGTTCACCTTCGTGCGTTTCCTTCTCACTCTTCGACGTGTAATCTTTTCCCCTATCGTGAACTGTTGTTTTTCTGTACGTTCGAAGGTTTGAGCGTTTTCCAGGTCTTTTTCTTTCTTTTTGGGTAGATTCTTCCTAATCTCATCAAGCCACGATGTCGACACTTTCATTTCATTCCCCATCATGCCCATCGTCACATGAATGCTCTTCAACAGACCATACATTGTATCCGTTAGCACGATGGTATCACCTTTTCGTTGTCTCCATATCTTGATGTTGATTCTATCCGGACACTCCTCTATGCTGTATGACTTCTCTACATCATCATTGGTAGAAACAGTTATTCTGTCAATAAGGTCGATAACAGTCCTGTCGTTCTCTGTACAAACTATGTTTAAAGTCAATTCATCACCCGTTTCTAGCAAGTCCTTTCGTACCTTGACATGCTGTTTGAAGGGGTTCCCCTTTTCCCAATTCAAGTCAACCAGTGGCCTTCCGGCCTCGTCCCTGTCTGGTACTATGATTATTTCCAGATTTCCCACGTGGTCAAACCTCTCGTCAAAGGGCAAACCAGTTTGTGTTTTCAGATGTTTTTCAATTTTCTCAACAGCCTTCTCTGCATCAACAGCTATCTTACCATTCTTCTCTATCAATTGACAGGGGTCGAGTATCGTTATCTTCTTTGTATAAGCCTTCTGACAACCTGTTACATTTTCCGTACCCCAAGGTTCAGCAAATCCCGTCTGAGTATAGATTATGTCAAACTCTAACTTTGTGACATCTACCCCATGATTGGCAAACGTAGTTTTGAGGCTCATCCCAGACGCCAAATCATCATAAATGCCCAATACTGTTTCACGCTCACCAGACCACAACACCTTGCGTATATACATCCTACCATATTCAGAGGAGCCAAGTTGTGTTGAACGAGACGCACTGGGTACATTCATCTTTTCTATAGCCGGTGACACGACACCGTATACCAACCGCCAATCCTCATTCCCCTTGCCTATTCTCAAACCGAATAGACATATGGTCATATATTCAAATTCTACCATACTCCTGAGTAATACATATCCCAACTCATCAAACTGAATCTCTGCCTGCTTATCTTTTACTCAGCATTCTAAATCGCCGCACTATTATTCAGAGTCTGTTCTACAATCTCATCAACAGTTTTACCCTTGATAAGATTATCCCGTTTCGATTCAAACTTTTCATGCAGGAAGTTCATTCTGGCCTCAGCATCATCCAGAACCTGCCCCCATGTCTTGACAAAGATCTTATAATTGTCACCCCCAGGGCACTCACCAGTCAATTTGTCAGACATCATCCTCGTCACTTTGCTGCTGATAGTATTACCTATCAACATGAACGTCCAGAAAGCAGCAGGGTTCTGAAATGCATCCGACTCCATAATGACATCCACATAAGTAATCAGCTGAGTATGATGCTCAATCTTTAATTCTGGTACATTTGTAGGATTCTTAATCTCAACTATCAAATTAAATGGTCTGTTATACCTGTGTTCTTGACCCGATATAAACAAATCCATTTCTTTATACTTGTCAGGATGGTTTATCAAGTCTTTCTCATTCTTTGCGCCATATAAAGCGTACTTATACTTATCCAAGGCTTCTTGGAACTTTGTCTCTTCAGAGCATATATAATGGAACTCTTCGCCAAAAATCCAATGATGTTTCTCTATCAGTTTCTGTAAGTGCTTCACTTCACCAGCTTGTAGCGTATGATCGAAGTTTACCGCCCTGAGTGCCTGAATAGTCTGTTGTCTATCTTCGATTAGTTGTATCGTTGCAACAATATTCTTAAGCTTTGTATTTTCAAGGATGTTGGCAAACTTTTCCTTGTCTTCAGCATCCAAATCAACAACCTCTCCCAAGATTTTGAATAAGCTACCATTATTGTCCGTATCCATCACCTGGTCAAGCAGACGTATGAAAAACCTCTTCTGCGACGGGTTCAACTTCATGAACATGGCAGGTTCCACTTCGTAGAGTTCTTTGATGAAGTTCTGCAAATAGGTTTTCCGTTTTTTCTCCCATGGTGTCGTACCTATAAATGAGAATAGGTTCTCCGATTCGTAGTCATTAACCAGCACCTCTGCCTTTGCTTTCAGGAATGGACGTCTCTTGGTGGCAAGATACTTGTTCAATTCCTCATTCAGCGCCTTAAACACCCTTTTCTCTGGCAATGTGGAGAACAACGATTGGTCATCATCTTCAATATCAGCCAAGCTATTGAAAAATGTGCTCTTTATAATTACGCTGTGCCAAAAGAAATCACCTTTGTTATTGTAATGAGTAGTTTTCTGGTATTTTAAATTACCATCTACATCCATATAGTAAAATCTGGAATACTCTTCCTGTGGCTTCTCTGACCACTGGAAATAGTAACAGTGGAAAAGTTCATTGTCAATCCCTTCAAGTTCTATTGGTTGCCTGAACTCCTCACTATCTGCAATAACCGATGAACAATCTAGCAGTTCGTCGTTTATATAAAGCTGTCTATCAGGGTACACTTTTAAATACCACGCAAATTCTGCACGCAGATATGGAATGAGTTTCTCATTAATCCACGGGGTTGACAAATCGTCATTGTTGATATTTGTAAAAACCACTTCTGTTCCTATAGCACCATCTTCAATCTGTTCAGGCTCACTAGCATGATAGTCAGTCAGTTTCTGAGTATTAATGTCAATGCTATATTTGAAAAGATCACCCCCTTTCTTATAGATTGTATGCCAGATTGCATTATCAGCGAATTTGAAGAACGTG
>JAEEGL012009062.1_pt1 | contig 20980 bp, 18 predicted proteins | sample 9134231 | NCBI WGS metagenome assembly JAEEGL01 (sample SAMN16246548, study PRJNA631951) | gut metagenome | biome: gut microbiome; feature: rumen; material: fiber-attached | host: Bos | place: Iran: Karaj | collected 2018-10 | reverse complement strand
GGCATCTTCGGCATGGACCACGCAGTTTCGGCACTCATACAGCTTTACGTTGCCCACTGCCCCGTTGTGGTCGGCATCTTTGGCCAACTTGTCGTGCAGCGATGCCCAGTTGCCCAGGTCGCTCCATCCAAAGTCGGCAGGATGGGTATAGACCCGCCCGTCTGCGGCGGCAGGCTCCATCACGGCAAAGTCGATGGAAATCTTTTCGCATTGCGGAAAGATGTCTTGCACGTTGCCCGTGGCGGCGATTTTGTCCATGTCGGCCGCAATTCCCGGCTTGTATCGGGTGATGCAGCTGGTGATGGTTTCCACGTTCCAGACGAATATACCGGCATTCCACAGGTAGTTGCCCGCTTTTAGATACTGCTCTGCTGTTTCAAGGTCGGGTTTTTCTTTGAAAGAAGCCACCGCTTGGATCTCAGGAGATGCCGCATCAAGTGCGGCATGAGGGATGGCTTCCACATAGCCGTAACCCGTTTCCGGACGGGAGGGTTTGATACCGATTGTCACAATGGCATTATTCTTCTCCGTAAAGGCCAAGGCGTTCTTGATCACCCTGCGGAACTCCTCGGGGTTCATCACCACGGCATCGGCGGGCGTCACCACCACGTTGGCACCGGGGTCTTCCCTTTTGATGCTCCAGCATGCCCAGGCGATGCAGGGGGCGGTGTTTCTCGCCGCAGGCTCGGCCAAAATGTGCCCGGCCGGGATGTCGGGCAACTGCCGCTTCACGATTTCCACGTAGGCGGCATTGGTCACCACCCAAAAATTGGTCATCGGGCAGATGCCTTTGAAACGGTCAACGGTCAACTGTATCAAGGTGCGGCCGCAACCAAGGATGTCGATGAACTGTTTGGGATATTCAGGAGTGCTGAGGGGCCAGAAACGGCTTCCCACACCTCCGGCCATAATGACGATATGATTGTTTCTCATTGTTGTTTGTTTTAGAATATTCTTTCCATCAGCTGCCATTTCTCATCGCTCCTTGCCCCGGCTTTGCAGCCCTGGAACCGGCTGACGTATGCCTCCCACTCGGCTTGCCGAGGCAAGGTGGCCAGGCGCGCCATGTCCCTCCCGAAGTCGAAGTCATCGACTGTGTCCATGATCATGAAGAGGCTGCGGCCGTTGCGGTAGATCTGCATGTCCAAAATGCCGACTTCGCGTTGGCCTTGGATGATCTCCGGCCACACGTGGGCGTGGGCTTCTACATATTTCGATATCATTTGCTCGTCGTCAACGAGGGTTAAACACTGGCAGTATCTTTTCATTTCACACTGAAAATTTGTTTTTTATTCGCTTCGCTCATTATTTAGGTCACACAGATTTCACAGATTACACAGATTTTTGCTTCGCTTCGCTCAGCTTTTGTTTCACACAGAAAGCACAGAAAACACAGAAAGATTCGCCTGCGGCGAAAAAAATTTCCGTGATTTCCGTGATTTCTGTGTGACATTATTTATACTTTTCTGCGTGCTCTGAGACCGTAGATGGCGACCACGATGAAGCAGAGCAGCGGCAGACAGTAGCTGATGTTCACCGCGGGATGCCCCATTATGGTGCCGCGGTCGATAATCATGCCTTGCAGCGGGGGCATCAACGCGCCTCCTACAATGGCCATCACCAGAAAGGCTGCTCCGAGAGAGGCATCGCCCAAGGAGACTTTCTCCAAGGCTGTGCCGTAAATCGTGGGGAACATCAGGCTCATGAACAGGCTGATGCCTATCAAACAATACAGTCCGGCCTTACCAACTATCAGTACGGCGCCCAATGAGCACAGTGCAGCACAAATGCCAAAAACGGTGAGCAGCTTGCGACCATCTGCGTATTTCATCAGCCAGGTGGAGATGAAGCGGCCACAAAGGAACAGGCACATCGCCACAATATTGTAGTTTTGCGCCGTGGCTTTGCTGATGCCGAGATTGTCCGCATACTGGATGATGAAGGTCCAAACCATGATTTGCGCGGCAACATAGAACACTTGGGCTATCACGCCTTCGCGATAAACGCGGTTGTGCCAGAGGCGTTTGAGGGTGCTTCTGACCCCTTCATTGCGTTTCTCCGAGGCCTCATTGCGCACCTCATCCCGCACGGTCCCTGAGCTTGTCGAAGGGCGATGCGGGATCTCCTGATTCGAAGGGGATGCCGGATCAAGTCCGGCATGAGGGACAGTGGATCTGGCATGAGGGACAGTGGATCCGGCATGAGGGACAGTGGATCCGGCATGAGGAGTAGTGGGGTCAGAATGAGGGGCTCCCGCAGGTACTCTCACCAGCAGGGCGATGATGACAAACATCACCAACACCACAACCCCAAGCGCCACGTATGGGTCGCGAATCACGGCCAGATCGTGCAGGCGGATATCGGCTTTCTCGGCCTCACTCAGCATCGGGAAGATGATGTTGCCGGCCGCATCGCGCTTGTCGCTCCACAGGTTTGGCAGCACTATCATCGAGGCCACTGCCATGCCGGCCAGCGATCCCATCGGGTTGAATGCCTGCGAAAGGTTCAGCCTCCGTGTAGCATTCCCCTTATCCCCCAACGACAGGATAAACGGGCTTGCGGTGGTTTCCAAGAAGGCCAGACCGAAGGTGAGAATATAGAGCGAGAAGCAAAAAAAGGTGAAACTTTGTCGGGCAGCAGCGGGAATGAAGAGAAACGCGCCCACGGCATACAGCGCCAGACCCAGCAGGATGCCTTTCTTGTAGCTGAACTTGCGGATAAAGAGCGCGGCAGGCACGGCCATCGTGGCGTAGCCTCCGTAGAAGGCGAACTGTATAAGCGAGGCCTTGGCCGCCGGCAGTTCCATCAGCGTCTGGAAGGCCGCCACCATGGGATTGGTGATGTCGTTGGCAAAGCCCCACAGGGCGAAGAGCGAAGTAATGACAATAAACGGAAGAAGATATTTCTTTTCTACGAGCTTCATTACATTCCAGGTCTTCTTATGGTGAGTCTTATTGCCTCTTTGTTTTCTTCGGCAAATTGTTCGCTATCGCTTACTACGCACGCTAGGTATCCGCCGCCACCTGCTCCGGGCATCTTCCAGGCCAATACTCCGGGCACTGCTGACCATTTGTCAATGTAGTCCTGAACCGTAAGGGATTCCGGCTCAAGGCCGGAATGAGGAGTTGGTCGGGCCTCATCCCGCACTTGATGCGGTGCTTCATCCCGCACTTGATGCGGTGCCTCATCCCGCACTTGATGCGGGATCTCCTGCATGACGGTAGGACGCACCATTCCCGGGAACATCGCCACTTGGGCCTCAAAACTTGCTCTGTATGCTTTCGCAAAGGCGGTGAGGTCTTTGGCCATGATGGCCTGCCAGCAATCGTCAGCAGCCATCGCCAGGGCTTTCACCTTAACCTCCGTTATGTCTTTGCCTTCCACCACACTGCAACCTGGCTTGCGGGGTTCTATAGGGACCATCACCAAGTGCTGCTCCAGCCAAGTGAGGATGCTTTCATCATAGCAGGTCTCTATCTTCTCGGGCCAGAAGCGGTTATTATAATAATGTCTGCACAGGCCGGGGACACAAATTCCTATAGAGTCTTGCGCACCACTGATGATGCCGTCTGAGCGTTCGGGATCATTCTCAAAACAGAACACCAGTTTGGCCAGCATCTCAGGGTCCATATTGGGCAACTGATAGGGCCAAATCTTCTTGATCATATTGCGGGTGCTGGTACTCAGACCGCAACGTTCACGCACTTCAAAGGTCGGTTCCAAAGAGATGGTGATAGCCCAACCGGGAGCATAGCAACTCACATAGGGTTGATCAATCCAAGTACCCGCCAAATCCAAGCGAGTGGGTATCTGAGATTCGGTCTGCTTGAGCGATGTACTAGATCGCGGGTCAAGCCCGCGATGAGGAGTACGCTCCAGCACCACATATTCAATCCCGTGCTCCTCACAGAACTTCCGTTTGTCCTCGTTGCCTCCATCACTGTTCACCACTAAGATGTCAGGTTTCAAGGACTCTACAGTCGGCACAAAGTCCATGATGCCACTACCGGCATTAATGAACGCATCCTTCACATAGCGAATGGCCTTCACCATAAACAGGCGCTCCTGCTCGGAGTAGATGGTCTTGTGGTGCTTGTAGCCCTCGATGGTCTTGTCGGAGCCTATGCCGACATACAAGTCACCGTATTCTGCGGCCTGGCGGAAGAACTCGACATGCCCGCTATGCAATAGGTCGTAGCACCCAGAAACAAAGACTTTGCGGGTCCGGCCCTCATCCCGCACTTGATGCGGCCCCTCATCCCGCACTTGATGCGGCCCCTCATCCCGCACTTGATGCGGGATCTCCTGCGATGTATTGTCCGTTATCATACGCGTCTTTTACTGATTGAATGTATTCTTCATCAACACCAATACTCTCAGCCAAGTCTTTCCACTCTGGATTGAAGTCGTTTATCAGCTTCTCTTTCCAGTCCCTACGCCACCTCTTCAGCTTCTTTTCTCGTTGTATTGCAACATCGAGTCTGTTGTACACCTCATAGTATACCAGCTTCTCAGTGTTATACTTGTCAGAGAAACCTTTGTTGATGTGAAGCTTATGTTCTGCTATCCTTCGTTGCAGGTCTCTGGTGACACCGGTGTAGAGCGTGGTGTTGTTTTTGTTGGTTAATATGTATACGAATCCTTGTAACATTGTTTAGTGCTCTTGCGGGTGAGAGATGCCGCATCAAGTGCGGCATGAGGTTCCCTCTTGCGGGTGAAAGATGCCGCATCAAGTGCGGCATGAGGTTCCCCTCTTGCGGGGCTTTCTCCCTATCTCTCTGCGCGCATGGGGTTATGCAGGAAGTCTTCGTAGCTCAGGCGGATGCCGTCTTCCAGCTCGGTCTTGTAGGTCCAGCCGAGTTTCGCGGCTTTCGAAACGTCCAGCAGCTTCCTCGGGGTGCCGTTCGGACGGGTGGTGTCCCACTCTATGCGGCCTTTGTAGCCCACCACCTTGGCCACCAGCTCGGTAAGGGCCTTGATGGTGAGCTCCTTGCCGGTGCCGGCATTCACGGTTTCGTTGCCGCTGTAGTGGTTCATCAGGAAGACACAGAGGTTGGCCAGGTCGTCCACATAGAGGAACTCGCGCAACGGGCTGCCGTCGCCCCAGCAGGTCACGGATTCCAGCCCGGCCTCCTTGGCCTCGTGAAAACGGCGTATCAGGGCCGGAAGCACGTGCGAGTGCTCGGGATGATAGTTGTCGTTCGGACCATACAGGTTGGTAGGCATCACCGAAATGTAATCCGTGCCATACTGACGGTTCAGGTACTCGCAATACTTCAGCCCGCTGATTTTGGCCAGGGCGTATGCTTCGTTGGTTTTCTCCAGCTCGCTGGTCAGCAGACAACTCTCGGGCATGGGCTGCGGAGCCATGCGGGGGTAGATACAGCTGGAGCCCAGAAACTCGAGTTTCTTGCAGCCGTTCTGCCATGCGGCATGAATGACGTTCATCTCCAGGATCATGTTGTCGTACATGAAGTCGGCCAGTGCGCTCTGGTTGGCCACAATGCCCCCCACCTTGGCCGCCGCCAGGAACACATATTCGGGTTGCTCCTCGGCAAAGAACTTCTCCACGGCCTCCTGACGCGTGAGGTCCAGTTCCTTGTGGGTGCGGGTCACGATGTTGGTGTAACCCTGTCTTTGCAGTTCCCGCACGATGGCGCTTCCCACCATGCCCCGGTGCCCTGCAACGTAAATCTTACTTTCTTTATTCATTTCACACTGATTTATTTCTTCTTTTTTTATTCGCTTCGCTCATATTTTAGGTCACACAGATAGCACAGATTTCACAGATTTTTATTCGCTTCGCTCATTTTTTTTTCACACAGAAATCACGGAAATCACAGAAAGATTCGCCTACGGCGAATAAAAAATTTCTGTGTTTTCTGTGATTTCTGTGTGACATTTAACTTCGCCGCAAGGCGAAGAAAAACATCTCCTCTGTGTGCTACTTGACAATGCCTTTTTCGAGATATTCCGCCAAGTTCGTGCGCACTTTCGCGGCGGCGCCTTCGGCCGCCACCTTGGCAATGTCGTGTTCCACCATCAGCTTCACCAGCTCCTCGAACGAGGTTTTGGCCGGGTTCCAGCCGAGTTTGGCCTTGGCCTTCGTGGGATCACCCCAGAGGTTGACCACGTCGGTGGGACGGTAGAAATCGGGACTGACACGCACAACGGTCTTTCCGACGAGGGATTCCGGGGATTCCGGGTCACCCTTCGACAGGCTCAGCGTCCGTGCGGCATGAGGCGTACCGGTAACGCTCTTCACTATTCCTACCTCGTCTAATCCTTCGCCCTTGAATTCGAGCTCGATGCCCGCGTGCTTGAAGGCCAGCTGGGTGAACTCGCGAACGGAGTGCTGCACACCGGTGGCAATCACAAAGTCCTCGGGCTTGTCGTTCTGTAGGATGAGCCACATGCACTCCACATAGTCCTTGGCATAACCCCAGTCGCGGAGGCTGTCCATGTTGCCTAAGTAGAGGCAGTCTTGCAGGCCCTGGCTGATGCGGGCGGCGGCGAGGGTGATCTTGCGGGTAACAAAGGTCTCGCCACGGCGTTCAGACTCGTGGTTGAAGAGGATGCCGCTGCAGCAGAACATATTGTATGCCTCGCGGTACTCCTTCACAATCCAGAAGCCGTAGAGCTTGGCCACGGCATAGGGGCTATAGGGATGGAAGGGGGTGTTCTCGTTCTGGGGAACCTCTTCCACCTTGCCATAAAGCTCAGACGTGGAAGCCTGATAGATGCGGCAGGTCTTTTCGAGATGGCAGGCACGCACGGCCTCCAGCACACGGAGGACACCCGTGGCATCGACATCGGCCGTGAACTCCGGCGAGTCGAAGCTGACCTGCACATGGCTTTGTGCGGCAAGGTTGTAAATCTCGTCGGGCTGCACCTTATCGACGACCTTCACGATGGACATGGAATCGCCCAAGTCGGCGTAATGGAGATGGAAATGGGGTTTGCCTTCGAGGTGGGCGATACGCTCACGGAAATCGACAGAAGAACGACGGATGATGCCGTGCACTTCATAGCCTTTTTCCAATAAAAATTCCGAGAGGTATGAACCGTCCTGGCCGGTCACACCGGTGATTAAAGCTTTTTTTACCATGATATTTTGCATTTTAGTTTATTCGTTTACTAGTTTAATGGTTTAGCAGGAACTCCCTTGCTGAGCAGGCCACGATACCCGAGTCGTGAATCAGACCCACGTTCGGGTCCATCGTCACCACATACTTGGGATAATTGTCTTTGATCAGTTTCAGGTTGCCAAACTCGCGCTCGTAGGTCTCCTCACTGCTCACCTGCAGGGCCACCTGCACGTAAATCACCTCGTCGCCCCTGCGGGCCACAAAGTCGATCTCCTTGCCGCTGAGCTGCCCCACATACACCTCATAGCCGCTGCGCCTGAGTTTCAGATACACAGCCCCCTCCAGCACCTTTTCAATGTCCAGGCTTCGTTTGTCGCGACACAGGTAGTTCCTCAGCCCCAAGTCCTCGAAATAGTACTTGTCCTGCTGTTCAAACACGCTCTTGCCCTTGATGTCGTAGCGTTTCACGCGGTCAATCATATACGTGTCGCACAGGGCATCCATATACTCGCCCACCGTGTTTGCTGATACCGCCAGACTGCTGCCCTTCAGATATTTGGCAATGCTGTTGGCCGAGAACACCTTTCCGCTGTTGTCGGCCACAAAGCGGGCCAGGTTGTCGAGCAGCGACACGTTGCGCACGTTCTTCCTACGCACGATGTCTTTCACAAAGATAGTGTCGTAGATGCTGCCCAGATATTCCGTTCTGGTGCGCTCGTCCTCCAGCGGTATGCGGTAGAGGAACGGCAGTCCGCCCCAGCGCAGATACTGCGAGAAGGCATTGTCTGTGTCTTCCAGGCCATAAAACAGCAGGAACTCCCGGTAGTCCAAACTGCTCACATGCACGCGGTGGTAGCGACCGGCAAACGAGTTGGCGATGTCGCTCGACAGCATAGCCGCATTGCTACCCGTCACCACCACGTCCACACCCTCCTGCTTCACCCAATAGCGCAAGGCCTTTTCAAACTCCGCCACCTCCTGCACTTCGTCTATCAGCACATAGTTGCGCTGTCCCTCACACACCGACGACTTGATTCGCTCCGACAATTCACGAAACGAAGCAAGGTCAGCGTTCACAGGGTCTTCCATATCGATGTATATCACATGGCCATCGGTTGCCAATTCGGCAGCCAGCAGTTCCAATATGCAGCTCTTGCCGGCACGCCTGTGGCCGGTCAGCACCACAGCCTCGCCTTTACCCAGCAGGCTGCAAACCAGTGCGATATAGTCACCACGATTTATTCTCTCCATAATTAGAATTTTTTGCAAAAATACAAAAACTTCTCAATATACAGCGAAATTTCTTATTTTCCCCTCTTAGTTCTTTTCGGCCCCTGGGCGTGTTCCGAAAACAAGCATTACTTTTTTCATTTGTATATATTTTTCTGATTTAATTCAATTTAATTTTTACTTCTTACATCAGGCCTCTTCTTACAAACCATTCTAACTCTTTGAATGGAATCTATCCATCAAAAAATCAATCTGCATCACATCATTAAACTCAAATATGGCTTCATTGCCTGTTGCAGGTATCAGCCATTTTGTCGCTTCGTTCTGCAAGAAACTCCGTCCATTAACATTATAGGCTAATGGTAGAACTTCTATATAAAACATGTGACCAAACAACCAAAAGAAATACAACCCAGATTTCATCATGTCCTCAATTATTTTGTCAGACATAAACAATTCTACTTTTTCATCACTGGTAGTTGTCATTATCACATGATTAAATGCATAATAAACATGTGGGTGCCCAATGCCATAACGAGCATACTTTCTAACCATTTCAAGCATAGGATCATTTCCTTTTCCTGTAACGGAATGGTATTTTTGCAGAAATACCTCATATAAGCTACGTTTAAACTGTCTGGTGATTACCCGTGAGTTGAAGTTCCTTTTTATTATAATCTTATGCTGGCTATGCCTATATTGGAAAAATGCCGAGCTAAACTTCTTGTATGTATTCTCATTTAGGTTATTTCCAAAAGTCTTGAATGCTCCAAATATTTCTTTGAATGCAAGATTTACACTTGGTACACCTCTTGTCGCCGTTCCAAAATAATGATTACATTCATCACAAACATCAAATCCTATTTCTCCTCCACCAAGACTATGAGGTAGGATGTGTGGCTCAGTATAGAATTCTACATCAGGTTCCGACTTACCACACCAAATGCATGTGCCGGTTTTCACGTACCTTTCTTTCATACCACCACAGTAACGTTTCGAGTATATATTTCCTTTGAAATCACCCGATAGAAACCATTAGAGACCCTAAACGTAGCATGAGCGGTAATGTCCGCCAGCGTTGCAGCAAGAATATAATGTTCATTCCACTCCCTATCTAATATAGTTATTGGAGCATCTTCATCCAGTAAGGCATAATCACCTTTGAACAAGAAAAATTCAAAATCAGCCTCTGCGTCTATCTCGCAATCAACAATTGCGGTGCCATCCTGCAAACGATACACAGTGACGGAATTAATGCTTTGTAAACTCACATCCTGCACAGATGGATTCTCATACATTTGGGGAAACAATGTACCGCCATCTTCGTCTTCTTGCAACAAGACATCACCTAAAACATACTCATCATATAGCAGAGATTTGAATTCATCGTCCAAATTTATACGGTTAAACTTATGTTTATCGCGTAGCGTTTTAGCAATAGAATCCAACTCTTCTAATTCACCATTTATCGTTTCATTAAAGAACTTGTCTAAATCTGCAACCAATTCTACAGCACAGTCCCCAAAACCCTTATCCTTCAAGTCTTCAATTAAATCCTGATGTAAGGTTTTATCTTTTGTAGCAAAATCGTGAGTGTTTGAACTCAGAAACAGGACTTGTGTATCAAATATCAACTCTTTAACAGGAATCAACTGTTCCAAAACAGTTTCCCAAATAAGGGAATCGCGATAACCTTTTTGACTATTCGCAAATGGTTTTTTTCCGTACAATTCCTTGTGAACAATAGTGTTATGCTTTGTAGATGGATAAGGTAGCACCTTTATTCCCATCTCTCTCAATCTCTCCAAATAATCATGCTCCTTTTTCTTGATTTCCTTCTCTATAAAATCCTCTTCAGTAGCCGTTTTTACTTCATAACCCATTCTCGCTAAAGAGCGAACACCTTTCAAGTATTTATGATGAGCCTCCAGAAGCTCTTCTCGGTATTGGTGGAGGATTTCATCAACAACGATTTCGGGGACATAAACCTCATAACCTAGTTTCTTAGCAGCATCACTTAATTTCAAGATACGACCACCTTGCAGTAAATAATCTTTAGTAATGACGTTTGTGTCAAGAATAATTTTCATTAAATACTCTACTTGAACTTATTTCCATTTTACAAACACCCAGACCTCAAAGCCTTCATAGAAAAGCATTTGCAATATAGGCTCATCCGGTTTTTCTGTTTCTAAGAATCTATATTTAAACACTTCTTGATTTTCACCTTGGAATGGGGCAAATTCGTCTATTTTACTTTCTTGAAGAATACTTTTAGCACTGTCAATTAGCTGTCCCAAATCTTCAATTTGTCCATCGGAACACATCATACTATTAGTACCCACCAACAAATCCTTCTCCCACCTTTTCCCGTAAGTATGAAAAAACAGAGCGTATGCCATTTTTTTGATTTCCTCATCAAATCGGCTTCTGTCTATGTTTATCATCTTTGTGTTTTCAAGACCGTCCCCTCCATCAACATATACATTAATGCTGTTTTCTCTCATCACAGTCAGAAGAGCCTCACTTCTTAACAAAGGCTTAATACCCTTGTCAACAGAATGTGTTTTCCCCGTTTCATTATTCCCAATAAAACTGGAAATAATGAAAAGCACATACGAATCATCAATAGATGTGCTCTCATTATGTAATTCGCAGGCTGGAACCTGAATCAGGTTATTCCTTTTATTTTTAGGGAAGAAACATCTTGGCGGCACATGTTCAGAAGACACTGCCTTTGCGCCACAATAATAGCAGGTCATCCCGTTTTTAATCTTCATATGATTGATTATAAATAATTAACTCAAATACTTTTCCATTTCAGAGAATATAGACTGTAAAACACTAGTATATTCTGGTTTCAGAGTTTTTCTGTCTTCTTCAAGTAAGCCTGTTTTTTCTGGTGCTATATACTCTTTTTTATCTCTAATATCATCTGCTGGTATTATCCATGCTCTGTAACCACAACCTTCATATTCCGCGCAGAACTTCTCATAATCCTCTCTTTTATCTCCATCGTATATGGCACCTACCCTCTGGAATCCAAGTACATATAACAAGTGTGCAATACTTCTAATTCCAGAAGCGCCACCTGCACCAAATCCAAAGAAAGGAATGGAGTATGATAATCCGAGCTTATCCATTATAACTGGATATAATACAACATCTTCTTGTCCTTCTGTTATGATAAGGCCGTCTTCTGCAAAGAAACAAGCCCTTGCGTCTGTTCCAAGGATATGCGGGTTATTCAGATTGTGGCTTACGGATTTGATGAAATCGCGTGATTCTTGATCAATCATTTTGACTTCAGTGCCATTCACAGACTCATAAACCCTGGCAACCATTCCTCCATTAATAATGGCTTCTAATGAGAGCATATTGGGACTATGGGTTGAAATCACAACCTGACAAGTTTTAGTTTTCTCAAGGATTTCATTCAACAAACGGCGTTGTAATTGAGGATGTAGGCTCAATTCGGGTTCATCAATAATAAGTAATTCGTTATTCGTTCCACACAGAGCATCCACGATGAACATCAAACTTAGGATACCTTCACCCAACCCATCAGAATTATGATATAGACCCTGCTGTTTAGCAATTTTCACAAAGTAGCTGCCGCTATCTTCTTGGTCAATAGTCCACTGCAGGGGCTTTCCCAAAATACGTGCTAATACTGTATCAAATTGTGAAGAATCACTGTTATTAAGATCTATCAATCTGCGCGTACAAGAATCCAGACTATTTGTTCTGGTTTGAAAAGTTGGAGGATTATCCAAATATGTTTGCCTAGACCATCGCTCCATTCCAAAATATGGATTAAAGAAACGTCGAGATGGCAAATAATACACCTTTGGAGGAATAGGGCCAACCCATTTCGTTTCACTTCCTCCTTTATTGGTTTTAAGTGAGCCATGGCCCTCATCATAATCAATCTCAATTTCTACTCTATCTCCAGCAATAAGGTTACGCTTCCCTTTTGAAAAGGATGCGTTCTTTTTTGCTAAAGATATTTTGTTGAAGCACTCCACTAATGTTGATTTTCCACCACCATTGGGGCCAACAAGAACTGTCAAACCACTCCCAGGGGAGCCATTCGGCACAGAAAGGTTAAGATTATGCCTGTGAGCAAAACCTCTGAAACCCAAACAAGATATTGATTGTATCATAAACTTAACGGCTACGATTTATCTGATTATTGATATTGGTTCTTCCTCTTATACTTTTCCCCTATTCCCAGCAATTTTTGAAACAACTCAACACGATCCTCCTTCAACTCCCCTGCATTCATCTTTTTTCTCGTAGCTTTGAGCCAATTCAGCAAATCGTGTTCTTCTATTCTGTGTCGCGATGGATTTCTGTGGTTTTTCTCCATGAAATCCATTACTTCATTATATCTGGTTAACCATCGAGTATCTTAATCCATACTTATTATTTCTCATATTTACATCAAACAATCGTTTATTATCATAGTACTACCCAATGCTGTTTTTAAAATTTTGTCACGCCTATCCATAATCTATAATTAAATCATATTATCCCAAATTGCTTGAGAATATCGCGTGTCATTTTTGATAGAGGCCGGTTGGCTTGATGTGCATCATCAACATAATTCCCCCATATTAATCGGTCTATCTCTTCTGGCGTTCGCCCCATACCTTGGAATTCTTTTATGAGTGGGTCATAGTATGCAGCATTGTAAGCCAATATTTTATCAAGAATCTCTTTGGCATAATCAGAATGGTGTTTATATAATTCATCTAATGCCAAATGATTTATGTTGTGATTTGCATTGTCAATCTTGATCTCAGGTTTTTCAGGGAATAATACGGGCTTCCCATTGGCATCATATTTCACCTTACTGCTCGCCACCTGGATTAATGGCTGCTGTCCACCTCGGGTTAATGGTCCAAAAAAGGGGTGAAAGTCGAATATTTCTGCTGCTTTACGATGGTTACAACTTGGGCATGAGGGTATCAAGTTATAAAACGAAAGGGCTAAATGCTTGTATTGATTTTTACTTCTCGGGAAAAAGTGATCCAATTCGGGTCGCACTCCCTTCTTTCCTTTGATTGTAAATGTATATATTCGATTACAATAAGGACAGACCTTAATATTCATCTTACTCGTCAGCCATATTGCATTATTCTCTCGATCATCCCCTTCTGCTCCAAAATACAAATCGTATTCATGATATAAATCATCCGCGTTAAGCGTGGGAGGGCATGTGTATGAGCCAAGACGCGATGGCGGGCAAAGTATCAATTCCCTAAATTCCTTTGGGTCAATTCTTTTGATAATCTTTGTGTTCAAAAACGTATTTGGATGCTTTTTAGCGTAATCAAACAGCCTATCAACATATTCTTGACCTATGGAATCAAGTGTTTTCCAATCAATTCTTATCATTCAATCGCTCCTCCAATTCAAGAATACGGTTTTCCAAAGCATCTATTTTCGCCATATACTCACCATTCTCGAAACTTTTTCGTTGAGAATACAATCTCATCAATTGACTTCGGATCAACGGCTCACTCACAAGCGGTATTTCTCGTGATAATTGTTCTAGTTCTTTTGATGTCAATGCCCCCGATTTGTTCAGTGTATTGAACAAACCCGATATTTTCTCCTTTGCGAATTCACCAATTGGGACGCTTCCTAAAAAGAAACCATTTTGAAGTAGCGTATGAATATTTGCTCCAAATGTATCCTCCTGCATACTTCTGTCCATTTTGCCATCTTTCAGAAAAAGCACCTGCTGGCGTGGTATGTCAGACAATATAAAGGGTGAGTGTGTAACGAACAGCAAATTTATCGCCATAGTTGAGGGTAATTTTGCAAATTCGATTTGATCCAAAAGATAGTTTATAAACCGCCTTTGGTATTCTGGATGGAAATACAACTCCACTTCCTCCAAGATAACATTCACATTATGGTATACGATTTTAATGCCCTGTGCTTTTGAATTGGCAACGTTTTTCAGGTGATATACTACAGCACTGGCTGAATTAAGCAACTGACGCTCACCGGAGCTCATTCTTGACAAAGAGTAAAGAGACTCATCATCGCGTGAAATCACAAAATCATAATCAAAAATAGGTGGCGGCAATTCGGAAGCAGTATCAGATTTGTCTCTTATTGCTTTATAATACTCTTCACAATCCAAATAATAAGAATAGCCTGACTCCGAAACTACATTTTTCAACTCCTCAGATTCGAAATCTCTTCGAATCAATAACGATGCTGTTTCTTCATTTTGCAGATAATTCAACGTTTGCCTTATCTTGGTTGTGAGATGAGTTTTTTCGTTCTCAATATCATTATAAAGTGACTTAAACCATTTATGAATATTGTTATTTCTAACTTCTTCAGAGAAAAAATAGTGAGGTGTTTCGTAATCTTTTAAACCACCTGACATAAAATCAGGATAGTTTTCTATCACCCGAATGGTTTTATATAGAAGATACCACATGGCGTGATCTCGAACCGTCATCTTGTTAGGGTTAAAAGGCAGAAAATCATTGTCACCAAGTTTCTCTAACCATTGTTTATAAACCTCAAAAACAAGAAAAACACGTTGGAATTGCATAAAGGTAAGGCTACCACCTCCTCGTCCTAAAAACTCTTCTATATTCCCTCTTGCATTATCAAAGCCCTTGCGTTTTTTTATTTTGGTTTTTAATACACTTAAATACTTGTCTAAATCCGTCTGAAGAGTAAGATTGCCAGAAGTATCTCTATCTGTTACTATTGAATTGTTATTGTAAGAAGCTAGTGAAATAAGCCCAGTGTCAAAAAAGCGTCTGTCAAATTTTTCCCAGAATTCTAAACTCAGTTGTAATTCTGTCTTATTTGACAAGTCTAAATTATACTTTGTTTTTTTCTTACGAGCACTAAAACTCCCTGAAAGATTCAAATAATTATGAGCGCCAAGATTAAAATCGGACACATATTCACGTATCGTTTTCGTAATCAACTTGGATTCTTTTTCAAGGCTATAAACAATACCTTCAGCCTTCTCCGTATTGCTTATTTTGTATTTTCCATTTCTACAGTCAAAGAAAAGTTCGTTCAACCTTTGCATTGAGAGGTAGTATTGTCTGTTTACGTCAATCACCCCTTTCTTTCGCTGTGGTGCCAAAACTATGGGAGTTTGATATGCATCGTTTTTATGGAACAAAGCGGCAATCCACGACTCCTCTGCATCGCTTGTGTTGGTTTCACTCTTAAACTCTTCTGAATTATAGGCATAAAGCGAATAGTTGCTTATTAAAGTATAGAAAAGGAAAGCTGTGTCTGTATTCTCTATGAAAAATCTCTTTGTACGTCTAACGTGTTTTAATTTTCCTGGAGTGTAATCCCAAGAATTTGTTATAGTCTCACCAATCATTAATTCTACCTTATCTCCTAAACAAGAGATACTACAAACACTATTATTTACAAAATAAAAGAGTTTGACATGTAATCCTGGAATAAATATAAGATCTGAATGGTCAGACAAAAAACCAGAAAGATAAGCAAAGTTATTGATAAGACGGATAATAAGTTCAACAAGTGAACTTTTTCCATCTCCATTATGGCCAACGACACACGAAATATTCACATGGGGTCCTGTCCAACCATTACCCCTATGGAAGAAAGATGTAGATAACGGCTGGGCATCTTGTCTTAATTGAACTCCTCCCTTGCCGTCATCCTCATAATCGTTACAGAGAAAATAAGTAGTGTCTGGCCGAAGAACCTTTCTGAGTCTTTTATCACATTCAGGAAGTACTCTTATTCCAATAATTTTAAATAGGTTATTGTTTCCTTGCATAAACAATTAACATAAGTATTCATCCAACTTTCCACTTAAGCCCAAATAGATAAGAACAAAATAGCCAAACCCTTCTCAAATACCTCATATTCAAATCCACCTTCTTACTTCTTCCCTCTTGAACCTCTTCCCTCTTCCTTCTTCCCTCTTCCCTCTACTGATACTGATTCTTCCTCTTATACCCCTCCGCCAAAGCAAGCAGTTCTTTGAACTTCCTCAGCCTTGGCTCCTGCAACGCCCCGCATTCATCTTCTTTCTATTCGCCTTCAGCCAATTCAGCAACTCGTGATCTTCAAACCGATGACGTGACGGATTTCTATGGTTATTCTCCATAAATTCCATCACGTCTTGGTACTTCTTCTTCCAACGTTCTTCCTGGGTCATAAACTACAGATTATCATAATCCTTAGGCCTACGCTGCGGCCAGAAGAGATAACTACAAAATTGCCAAATTGCTTTCAAGTACTTCATTTCTCCCCCACTTCCATTATCTCATCCTCTTCCAACGGATGATATGGGCCATCCTTGCTTTCGAATAACACGGAGCCGCTCTCCAAACAAACCAAAGAGTGCCAACGGTCTTTTTCAACGTTTAGCATTCTATGTTCTCCATTTGAATCCAAGACAACTCGCTCTGTTTCATTGCCATTGTTATCATAGAATATCCAACGGATCTTACCCCTCAACACGACCACGGTTTCAGAACTGACATGGTGTCTATGAATGGGCATCACTGTGCCAGGCTCCAAAGCATTCAGCATACGCTGGCTTTGGTCTTCGGGCGTGTTGCGCAAGTCCATAGCCATTCTTAAACGGGGCGAGTTCTGTGCCTGCTTCGTCAATTCATTTAATAACTGCTCGTTGATTAACATTAGTACACAAGCTCTAGATTAGAACTTTCTCCAGACCATTTTGTTGACTACTCCAACGTATGATTGGATAATGCGTACCACCTTGGTACTTACATTCTCATCAACGTAATCCGGTACGGGAATACCATGATGGCCGTCCTTGATCAGTTCAACAGCAACATCAACGCTCTGAAGTAATCCCTTGGTATCAATACCGCTCAACACAAAGCAACCCTTATCCAAAGCCTCGGGACGCTCAGTAGAAGTACGGATACATACAGCAGGGAAAGGATGGCCAACGCTGGTGAAGAAGCTGCTTTCCTCAGGTAAAGTACCCGAATCAGACACTACGCAAAATGCATTCATCTGCAAGCAGTTGTAGTCGTGGAATCCAAGCGGTTCATGCTGAATCACGCGCTTATCCAATTGGAACCCTGAAGCCTCAAGACGCTTGCGAGAACGAGGATGACAGCTGTAAAGAATGGGCATATCATACTTTTCAGCCATCTTATTGATTGCATTAAAGAGGCTAAGGAAGTTTTTCTCTGTATCAATATTTTCTTCTCTATGTGCACTCAGAAGGATGTACTTACCCTTCTCCAAACCAAGTCTCTTGTGAATATCAGAAGCCTCAATTTCAGGTAAGTTGTTATGCAGCACCTCGGCCATTGGACTACCAGTTACATATGTGCGCTCCTTCGGAAGGCCCGTATCAGCCAAATAACGACGTGCATGCTCACTGTAAGCCATGTTCACATCACTGATAATATCTACGATGCGGCGGTTGGTCTCCTCGGGCAGGCATTCATCTTTGCAGCGATTGCCGGCTTCCATGTGGAAGATAGGGATGTGCAAGCGTTTGGCACCGATCACGCTCAAACAGCTGTTGGTATCGCCAAGGACGAGAACAGCATCGGGTTGGATTTCCACCATCAACTGGTAGCTCTTGGCAATGATATTGCCCATAGTCTCGCCAAGGTCCGCACCCACGGCTTCCATATAAATGTCGGGGTCAGCAAGCTTGAGGTCTTTGAAAAACACCCCATTCAGGTTGTAATCATAATTCTGACCAGTATGTGCCAGCAACGTATCGAAATACTGACGGCATTTATTGATGACTGATGCCAATCGGATGATTTCAGGTCTTGTACCTACTATGATGAGAAGTTTCAACTTCCCGTTATCTTTAAACTTTGCCATTTCTCTCAGATTTTATTTTTTTATTTCACACAGATATCACAGATTTTTTTTGCCTGCGGCAAAGGGCTACCGCACGACTGGGTCGAAAAACGTGTCCGGTTTGTTAGGGTTAAATATCTCGTTGCAATACATCACCGTCACCAAGTCTTCCGTATTGCTCAGGTTGATGATGTTGTGGGTGTAACCCGGCAACATGTGAACAGCGGTGATGTTTTCACCACTCACTTCCCACTCCAACACCTTGCCATCAGGGTCATTCAGATTCCGCTGCTGAATCAGTCCATGACCAGCCACCACGATAAATTGCTCGAACTTGGTGTTGTGCCAGTGCTGACCCTTGGTGATGCCGGGCTTGGAAATGTTGATACTTACCTGTCCTGCATTGAGGGTATGTACCAGTTCGGTAAAGCTGCCACGTGCATCTACATTCATCTTCAGCGGAAAGGCGGTCTTCTCGTATGGCAGGTAGCTGAGATAGGTGCTGTAGAGCTTCTTGGCAAAGCTGTTGGCAGGTATCTCTGGAATCATGAGCGTTTTGGGTTGTTCGGCAAAGCTCTTGAGGAGTTCCACAATCTCACCAAGGGAAACCTTATGAGTAGTCGGCACATAACAGTAATGCCCTTCGACAGGCTCAGGGACCACTTCCAGGCCATTGAATTCGCAACGGTGTTCTTTGCCTTGAAGGGCGGCAATCATTTCGTCCACTAAATCGTCAATATAGAGCAGTTCCAGTTCCACAGAAGGGTCATTGACCGTGTAAGGCAGGTCATTGGCAAACGCGTTGCAGAAGGTGGCAACGGCACTATTGTAATTGGGACGGCACCACTTGCCGAAGAGGTTCGGGAAGCGATAGATGAGAACACGAGGTATTAGACCCTCATCGCGGGCTTGACCCGCGATCTCATGAGATTCCGCATAAAGTGCGGAATGAGGATCCCCACCCTTCAGAAAATCCTGTTCGTATTCGAGGAACAAATCCTCCCCTGCTTTCTTGCTGCGACCGTATTCACTATTGCCAAACCTTCCTGTAAGAGATGCCTGTTGGCTACTCGACAACATTACAGGACACTTATTTCCATATTTCTTAAGTGTTTCCAGCAGCGTAGAGGCAAATCCAAAATTGCCTTGCATGAACTCATCCTGGTTCTGCGGACGATTCACACCTGCCAAATTAAACACAAATCCCGCTTCTTTGCAGAAACCATCCAACAACGCAGGGTCTGTATCAATGTCATATTCAAACACCTCATCAATCACCAATCCAGGATGGGTTTTGTCCTTTCCGTCCTTAATATTTTTGAGGGCTGCACAAAGGTTCTTTCCAACGAACCCCTTAGCACCAGTTACAAGTATCTTCATATTAAACGAGATTAGGGATACCGTTCAGTTCGTTCTGAATATACGTCAGCGATGCAATCTTATCCTTCGTTTCTTCCAAATCCAAACGTTTGGTGTTGTTAGAATTGAACTCATCAATGGTTGCTCTCTTCACATCGCCTTCCTTGAAGAATTTGTCGTAGTTCAAGTCTCGATTGTCAGCAGGAACTGCGTAGAAGTTGCCCATGTCAATAGCCTTGGCTGCCTCCTCCTTGGTCAGCAGTGTTTCATACATCTTCTCGCCATGACGGATGCCAATCACGCGAATCTCTGGTTCAGCGGGGGCCTGGTGCTTGAAGAGCTCAACAACTGCCTTTGCTTGTGTCTCAATCGTACATGCAGGAGCTTTCTGAACAAGAATATCACCATTCTTACCGTTTTCAAAGGCGAACAGCACAAGGTCAACAGCTTCTTCAAGACTCATAATAAAACGAGTCATGCTTGGTTCAGTCAATGTGATAGGATTACCCTTACGGATCTGGTCAATCCAAAGAGGAATAACCGAACCACGTGAACACATCACATTACCATAGCGGGTGCAGCAAATCTTCGTATCACCACTCAAGCGGTTCTTGGCCACAGGAATCTTTTCATCGATAGCCTTGGTGATACCCATCGCGTTGATGGGATAGGCTGCCTTATCGGTAGAAAGGCATATGACACACTTTACTCCAGCATCGATAGCCGCATCCAAGGTATTATCGGTACCTATCACATTGGTCTTCACAGCTTCCATAGGAAAGAACTCACAACTAGGCACCTGTTTCAGGGCTGCGGCGTGGAAAACATAGTCTACACCCTTCATGGCATACTCCAGTGTACTCTTGTTGCGCACATCGCCAATATAGAATTTAATCTTGTTGGCGACCTTGGGCATACGAGCCTGAAAGTCGTGACGCATATCGTCTTGCTTTTTCTCGTCACGAGAGAAGATACGAATCTCTCCAATGTCTGTATGGAGAAATCTGTTTAACACTGCATTACCAAAACTACCCGTACCACCGGTGATAAGGAGTACTTTATTTTCAAAAACACTCATAACTAATATAAATCTAATTATTCATAAATTGAACACCCATCTCACGTTTAAACTTTCTCAAAGAAAGTATCTGGACGAGAAGCATCAAACACTTCGTTGCAATACATTACAGTAACCAAATCCTCAGTATCTGAGAGATTAATAATGTTGTGCGTATAGCCAGGAAGCATATGGACGGCTTGGATGTGGTCACCATCTACCTCCCACTCCAGTACTTTGTCCTCAGGGTCGTTGAGATTGCGTTGTTGAATGAGTCCGTGACCTTTCACTACGATGAACTGCTCAAACTTAGTGTTGTGCCAGTGTTGGCCTTTTGTAATGCCTGGCTTACTGATATTGATGCTTACCTGACCAGCATTGAGAGTATGCACCAACTCTGTAAACG
>JAEEGL014634866.1_pt1 | contig 20981 bp, 13 predicted proteins | sample 9134231 | NCBI WGS metagenome assembly JAEEGL01 (sample SAMN16246548, study PRJNA631951) | gut metagenome | biome: gut microbiome; feature: rumen; material: fiber-attached | host: Bos | place: Iran: Karaj | collected 2018-10 | reverse complement strand
ATTTACGATTTTTTTCTGAATTAACAGCTTTCTCACAACTATTTCTTAATTTTGCAGGCTACATTTGAATGACGTTAAGGAGAATCGGCATATCTGTCCTACTTTTTACCGCAGGCTTTAGCCTGTGGGGGCAAAGCCTTTCCAAGGGCGACAGCCTTATGAGGGAGTGCCGGTTTGAAGCTGCAATGTGGGCGTTTTTGCAGGCCAGGGACGACGCTGGAGTGGACCGCGCGCAGTATGCCCTGAGTATGGCCGATTTCTGCGCGGAGCCGCACGTGGTGGCAAAAAAACGTTTTTCACGGAAAGACTTTTTCCTGTACTATCCGCTTAAGCCCCAGGCCTGGAGAAACGGCCCCGCCGGGCTGGCTTATGTGCCCGCAGGCTCCAAGGAGGTATTTTTCAGCGCGCCGGACAAAGCCGGCAGCCCAAGCATATTCACGTCCCGGGACCAGGACAGCCTGTGGACTGCCCCCAGGATGCTTTCAGAGGCGTTTTTGAGCACCGGCAGCGAGGTTTTCCCTATGCTTGGCGCAGACGGAAAAACCCTCTATTTTGCCTCCGACGGCCTTGCCGGGTTGGGCGGATTTGACATCTTCTCCTCCACCTGGGACGCAGAGGCAGGCCGATGGGGAGACCCCGTGAATATGGGTTTCCCGTTCAATTCCCCCGCCGACGACTACCTGATGGCAGATTCCGCCGACGGAGAGTACACGCTATTTGCCTCCAACAGGGACTGCTCCCCGGACAGCGTGACGGTATACGTTCTGGATTACCAGAAGACTTTTGCGCGGGGAGCCATCAGGGATGGATCGGCCCTAAAGAAACTGATGGAACTTATCCCGGCCTCAGACCCTACCCGCATTGACAACGACGCCGCGGTGGAGGGCTTCACAACGGGAAACGCCACCACCCAGCGGTATATGAAAAAGATGGAGGAATCCCGCGCGCTGATGGACTCCATAAGCCGCCATATGATGCCGGGAGATACGCTCCTCAACGTGTTCAGGGCGCGGCTGGCGCTTGTATCGGCAGAACTACGTGAGGTAGAGATGAGTTTCCTTATGAACGGCGCCGTGGGGTTTGAGGAGGACAAGGAGGTTGCGGGCGCGGAACTTGGCTACACCTTCGCGAGGGGCTCTATGGGGCCGGATTTCAAGCCAAAATTTGCGGCAAAGGAGGCGGCCCAGTCTTTCCGCGTGGCGCCCGTGGGCCGATTCGCCCAGGACAACACCCTGCCGCCCGGCCTTGTGTACCAGATCCTCCTCTTTGACTCCCCCACACACGCAGAGCTTGAGGACATAAAAGGACTCACGCCCGTCTACGAGAGACTGGGCGTGAATCTGCGTTACAATTACTATGTGGGCCTGTTTTCATCCTACGACGACGCCCTGGAGGAACTCAACGTAGTGCGTGTCCTTGGCTTCCCCAAGGCCCGCATCACAGCCTGGCAGGACGGCCGGGCCGTACCTATCAGATAGATTTGGAAGTGGCCTTGAAAAGGCGCACGCCGCCCCAGGCGAGGAGGCACTGGGCGGCAACGTAGGTTACCATCACAAGGAATTCCAGGATCACTTTGGCGCCGTGGAAGGTCTGGACGGCGATGAGGCTGTCGGAGAGGGCAAAGAGCACGGCTCCCACGGTGAGGATTATCCAGGTGGCCTTGTTCTTTTCACGGAATACTCCGGCGAGGGCGCTCCAGATAAGGAGCATCAGCATCATTCCATAAACGGCGAACGGCACCAGAAAGGTTCCCTCAACGCCGATTGCCATAAGAAGGCCGGCCGTTGCTGCAACCATCACAACAATTGCCAGAACCCACTGGGCGGGCTTCAGGCCCTTCCAGCTACGGCCGCCGAAGTTGATGCAGTAGAAAATATGGCCGATAAGGAAGCACACCAGGCCGCACGCGAAGGTGGGAAATCCGTCCGGGATGAGGAGGATGTCACCTGCGGCGCCAAGGAGCTGGGCGATGACAAGTAGACGGATGGTTCTTGATTCCATCCCTCCGGCTGCTGCAACGGTTGTGAGGGCGATAAGGGGAAGAAGGGCGGGCTTTATGATTGCCGCCACTGCAGCGTTTCCAAACCAGCGCGCCACAAAGTTCACAAGAGCGGCTACGACAAGCGCTGCTGCGGGGATAATCCAGGACTTTTTCATATACAAGGTCAAATTTTGGCTAAACTTACAAATTATTTTTCAAAAACTTGCTGTTTGAGTAAAAATTCGTATCTTTGCAGTCCCGCTTCACGGCGGGAGTTTCAACGCTTTAAGCCCGGAGGGGTGGGTGAGTGGCTGAAACCAGCAGTTTGCTAAACTGCCGTACGGGTCATTCTGTACCGGGGGTTCGAATCCCCCCTCCTCCGCGAAAAACGCCTTACAGACATCTGTAGGGCGTTTTTGCGTTTCTCACTGGAGGAAGGAGGCGATGGATTCCGCCTTTACCTTGAACCAGTTGTTGGGGCCGTCCTCCAGGAGACGGTATTCCGGGTGATTGCCCCAGGAGGCCGGGGCGTCACACAGAGAGTTGTCCTCCCCTGTGTCATTCTGGATGAAAGGGCCGATGAAATTGTGCCAGGCACGTATCCTGGAGGCGCTCTGAAGTTGTCCTGTCCAGGGGTTGTCCACAGTAGAGAAATCACGTAGATAATTTGTATACTTTGCGCGGAAGTCGCTTACCTGAAGAATCTTATACAACAACACACATTCTTCCATCCCCCAGTGATAGGGGTCGTGTCTGCCGGAGTCTGACTGTACCCCGCACAGATGTGATGTGCCCAGGGTGTTGTCATAGTCATAGGGCAGCATATAAACCCTGTAATCGTCCAGGCCGCGGCCGGAAAAATACAGATAGAAATTGTTCATGTCGTTCCAATAGTCGTCCCAGTGCCCAAGCGCAACGTTGGCCGCGTACATCCTGAGGAGAAGGTCCACGTCAAAGACTTTCTGTATCCAATTGAAGAAATCGGCCCCCTTCAAGGTGTTCAGTTTTTTTATGAAATCCCTGAGTTGGGCTTTTGCCGGGGCGAACTGTTCAGGATCATTCTCCTTGAGTTCATAGGGGCAGGTATCGGAGGCATTCTCATCAAGGCGGAAGCGCCAGTCGTCCATATCCCTGAGGTTGGCGCCCCAGCCACATTTCCAAAGAAAACCGTCAGGGCTTCCGAACTCCTTCCGGCGTTTCACGTACTGCCTGTCTATGGATTCCGTCATAAGATAGACTCCGTAATACACCGGCTTCCGGCTTCCTATATGAAGGTAAAGCCTGCACCAGGATGTCCCAGGAGATGTCCATACACCATAGTTTGAGAGAAGCGAATAGCAGTAGTGCTCCCGTATATATGAAGGGTCTTCCTTGGCGTATTTAAGGTTTATCCTGCGTATTCCTGCAATATCTCCCTTATCCGAAAACTCGCGGAAATTAAGGCCGAAATGAACGCGATGATACTTCCCGGCGGGCTCTTCAGGGCGGCGGCGGGATGTTTGTCCACGCAGACGGATACCCGCATCCTTCACCTCATAAGAGGCATCTCCGCGGTCAAGGACCACGGTGCTGCATTTTACGAATGTGTGATTGTGGCTGTCGGCATCATACGCGGCGAGTAGCCTCTCCCATTCCTGTTCGCTCAATGAAATCCTGAGTTGTGGAAGGACGTTGTCGTCAAAGAGGTAACCGGCGCCGGATGGCGCTTCCTGGGCGGGGGTTGAAGGAATGATCTGCTCCTTGCCACAGGATACGGCAAGGAGCAGAACGACCATTAACCAAAGTGCCTTTCTCAAGCTATTCCAGTACAATCATCGTCCAGTAGGTAAGGGAAGGGACGGTAATGTTCACGGAGATTATGGAACTGTTCCAATGGGCCTTGCGGGGAACTCCGCCATTTACATCCGGTGACGCCGTCCACACGTTCTTCACTTCCCTTGACGTGCGTAAAGTTACAACAAAATTCTCGTGAGTGGATGGTTGAGCCTGGGTCATGGAGTCATCCCTCCAGTCCAGGTGGGCAGCCTTCTCAAAATTCAGAAGATGGATGACAAGTTTTCCGTCCACCTCATACGCAAGAGTGTTCACGCTGCCTTTCACCGGCCCCCACTGAGCAATCTTGACTGCATCTGAAGACAACGTGACGGACTTTTTCTCTCCGCCGCCGCGAAGGATATTTTCATACCCCACAAGGAAATCGTAATAGGAGAGGAGTTTGTCCTGAAGGTCAGAGGACATCTTCATACTGGCGCTGGGGAAGTACTCGTTGGAGAGCATATGCTCGCCAAGTTCAAGATGGGATCCGCCCATCGCAAAAATCACGGCATCGGCAAGAAGCACCGCCGGAGTGTTGAAGGTTCCGGACTGCTTGTAGTTCATATAGGCGGCAAGCACGGTATTCTTTCCAGGAGAGAGAGACCTGTTTTCATCCATAATCTTCTCTATTTCCGTAAACGCCGTAGTCCACACTTCGTTGTAGAGGAAATCGGATGGGGCGGCGGATATGGCCGATTGACCATATCGGCTTACAGCATTGAACGCCAGTTTTTTATCCGGAGCCGATGATTTCATCTTCTCCAGGAATTTGCCATACCCCGCGACCATATCCACGGACGAGCCGTCGGCGGCATAACTCCGGCCCCGGCTTCCAAGCTGGTCTATGTGGAAACCGTCAAAATCAAACACCTGGTACACCTCGCCGGCGCGGACGGCAAAATAATCCAGCCAGCCGGGGTTGCCGGGATTCACCAGATAGATGTTGCTGCGGAAAGGCGCGCCGAGGGGATGATAATCCCTGTTCTTTGCCCCTGAATCCTTGTAGAGATACCAGGAAGGACTCACGCCGTCTTCTTCGGCCCATTCCATCACGCCGTAGCAAAGGTCGTAGAACATAGAAGCGATATTATACTTGTGAGCCTCCTCTATGTATCCCCTCACCACGTCCAGTTCACAATTGTCCCCTATGATGCTGGGCCATTCGGGGTCCGGCTTTTCCGGCGTTCCAGCAAGAGGGTGATGGTGGTCGTACATCCAGTCATAGTACTGGAGCCCGTTTATGTGATACCTGTTTAGGTTCGCAATGACGGATTCCCTCTTTGAAGGCGCCACACCGCCAAATTTGGAAAGGAAGCCATAGCGCGGGAAACGAGTCCAGTCGGAAGACGCATCCACGGCGACAGAGCCGACGGTCCTTACCTCTCCGCTTGCATTTTTGCCGATAAGTTCCACGTAATAGCCCTGGAAATCCTTGGTAGGAAGAGTCCAGGTCCAAGACGAAGAGTCTTCCAGAAGACGCTCCTCAACAAGGTTTCCAAGATGCCAGTACCTTACGGCAAGGCCCGCCTGGGCACGGTCTCCGGTAAAAACCACCGTTGATCCCGGCGCGTATATAGCCTTGTCTGTAGTGATGTTAACATTCCTCAGAATCTGGCTGACGGGGAGTTGTGACTCTATTGTGCTTTCTCCTCCTTCTGGCGCCGAATCCTGAGGATTGGGCCCCGCCTTGCACTGGCACAGTACAATACCGGCCAGTGCAAGCGCAAGCCACTTAAATAATAACTTTAACCTCATTAATTTTTCTTTATGGTAACGGTTTCCGTCTGCTGGTTTAGAGTGATGGTATAGTAACCGGCGGTGTCGTCCGTGATAATCCACTTCTGGTCAAGTTCCTTGATGCCTGTTACAGCAACGGCATCGCTGGCCTTGTCGATGAAAATCATCTTCTCGGGTTCTCCGGTGGGCACTTTATTGGAGGTTTCGGCCAAATACCAGGCGCCGAACCAGTCGGTAGAGCAGTCACAGGTAAACTTGAGTTCACCGGCCTTGAGGTTACCCTGCCAGGTCTGCTCCCAGGTGCCCGCCTTTGTCATAGGGACGGAATTCGCGATATCCCAACCCGCATCCGTGGCGCTGCCGACAATCCAAATCTGCTCATAAGGGGTGAAGGGCACGATGAAAGCCTTCTCCTTATTTTCACGGGCATAAAGATAAAGGTGGTAGAGTCCGGCGTTGGTTACGGTCCACTCTGCATTGGAGGTTTGCGAAACCGCGGTGGCGCTGAGATCCTGACCTGCGGCGGCGGCATAATAGGCGTCTCCGCTGTCATCGGCCTTGACGTTGAAGTGGAAGTTTCCTGCCTTGAAGTTGGCACCGGCAAGGAAGGCGTATCCGCTGCGAAGCATCTCTACAGGTGTATCTAGTGCCGATCCGATGGTGTACATTGAGAAGTACTTGGGACCGCCGGTCTTGGTGATGGTGATGGTGAGTTTCTCAATGTTGAGGATAATCTTGTAGTTACCCTGCTCGGCAATGTTGAATTTGGGATCCGGGGTGTCCACGTGAGGCAGGCTCTCGTCATCCACGCGGTTACCGCTCTCGTCCTCCCAGAGGTGGTCACGGTAGGAAAGGGTTCCATCGGCCTCTCCGGGGCCATAGGAAGGCACCCAGCCGTCGGTTGTGACAAGGAACTTGAGTTCACCCTGGAAGAGTTCTCCGCTCCACGTGAAGCCTCCGTCCTCTCCGTCGATGGGAGACATTGCGGGAGCCTTCGCAAGGTCCCAACCGGCCTCCGTGGCGCTGCCTATCAGGTAAAGCACGCTGGGTTTGGGCTCGAAGGGAGTTACGGTGATGGTTATCTTGTTGGAGATGACATCTTCAACCTCGGAACTCTTGATGGTGGCATAAATGCATACGTCAAGTTCCGTTGCGGCGCCATTTTCAATGCCCAGTTCTTCCTTTGCGATCTTGTTCAGTTCCAGGACCGTGCAGGTGTAGGTGGTCACATTGGGGCCCAGGGCAATCTCATAGGCATTTTCCATAGAACCGCCCTTGAAGTCGATCAGGATGGAATACTCCACGCGGGCACCGGTTCCCATATTGGTAGTGGCATTCCACTCAAGGGTGAGGGCGTCGTCGTTCTGATGGTCACGGTCCATCACCGGAGTAGTGGTGGAAGCCTTCAGGGTAATTGGAGTGTTGCTCCCGCCGGTAGCGGGATTGTTGTTGTTGGAATTGTTTTCCGGCTTTTGGCAAGCGGAGAAAACCAGCAGCATAGCGGCTGCGGCAAAGAGAATCTTTTTCATATTATTCCGGTTTATTTATACGCTTCATTTTGGGTGAACAGGGGATTCGCGTCAATCTCCACCTGAGGGACAGGATAGAGCAGACGGCCGATGGTGGCGTTTTTCTTGCCGATACCATGAAGGAACTTGACGGCATACTCTCCGTTGTCGATACGAATCATATCAAACCAGCGATGGCCTTCGAAAGCAAGTTCCATACGGCGCTCGTGGATTATTATTTCCTTCATCTGAGCCTTTGTCTTTCCGGCGGGAATGGCCGGGAGACCGGCACGGGCGCGGACAATGTTCAGCGGAATACGGGCTTCGTCCGTGAGTCCCTGCTCGTTAAGGGCTTCGGCCTTCATCAGAAGGACATCGGCAAAACGGTAAACTACGGTATTTGCAGGGCAGTTGTCAACTTTGTCGCAGACACTTACCGGAATGCACCATTTACGCACGTTGTAGCCCGTTGTGGACCACTCGGGGTCATATTCCTTACCGTCAAAGTCGGGGCAGCCCTCATAGAAAATCGTTATGTCCTTACGAAGATCGCCGGCCTCGTATGAATCTACAAATTCCTGTGTAACGTGCTGCCAGCCATATCCGCCGCCTCCAACTAAATTGGAGTTGCGGGGCGCCATAAAGCAGTTGAGCCACTGGGACTGGTTGTCGTTGTCCGAGAGCCAGTTGGTGCAGGCTGCGGGATCTCCGGTGTACTGAATCTCAAAGAGGGACTCGGGGCCGTTCTGGTTAAGCCTGCCGGTCTCCGGGTTGTACCAGTTATCGGCATAAGGCATAGTGGAAAGGTCGTATCCCTGGTTTTCAATATCCTGACACAGCGTTACCACCTCTGAGTAATTGGTGCCGAGGGTAAGGTAAACCTTTGCCAGCATACACTCTGCCGCGTCCTTGCAGGCGCGACCTAGGTCGGCATTACCATACTGCGCCTTGTAAGGCAGGCGGGCGATGGCCTCACGCGTATCACTGATAATCTGCTCATAGACCTTCTCCTTAGGGGTACGGGCAATGTTCAGTTCATCATCGGCGAACAGGGGTTCGGTACGCATAGGAACATCCCCGAAGAAGCGTACCAGAATAAAATAGTAGTGGGCCCGGAGGAAGTAGCACTCACCCATAAGGCGGGATTTCAGGTCCGCGTCCATTTGTGTGCCGGGAAGTACGCTGAGGGCAAGGTTGGCCCTGAGTATACCCGGATTGGCCCTCCAGATATCTACAGCCGCGCCGTTGGATGGATCGGCCGTGAAATTGGCAAGTTGAACGGTCTCAATGCCGTCGGTTCCGCCGCCGGCGCCAACGGAACTTTCGCCGGCAACCACATCCGTTGTCCAGATTCTCATATTATAGAGTTTGGGCCACTGAAGGGGCTGATAGGCGGCATTTACAAGAGAGACCGCGTCATTTGAAGACAGTTCGGAACCTGTGCCGATAGAGTCATATGGTGTCTTGTCCAGGAATTTGTCGCAGGAGACAAAGCAGAAAACGCTGAACAGAAGTATGTAAACTAACTTTTTCATAGCATCAGAATTTGAGGTCAAGACCAAGGCTTACGGTACGGGTGACGGGGTATGTTCCCCAGTCTATGGAAGATACGCCCACTTCCGGATCAAATCCGGTATAAGATGTAAGCGTGAAGAGGTTGGTGCCTTCTACATATACGCGGAGGCCTTTCAGATGGGCCTTGCGGGCAATCCTTTCAGGCAGCGTGTAACCCAGCGTGAGATTCTTCAAACGCAGATATGAGCCGTCTTCGATATATCTTGTGGAAGGACGGGTATTGTTGTTGGGGTCTCCATAAACGGCCCTGGGCACACTGTTGGAGGTGCCGGGGCCGGTCCACCTGTCAAGTACAGAGGCGTACTGGTTGCAGATGGTGGACATACTGGTCATATCAACTTTGGTGACGTTGAAGATTGAGTTTCCGTAAACACCCTGCAGGAAGAAAGAAAGGTCGAAATCCTTGTATTTCAGGGTGTTGTTGAGGGACGCGATGAACTTGGGCTGGGCATAGCCGATGATGGTTCGGTCTTCGTCATTGATTACGCCGTTGCCAATGCCGTTGTCTATATCGGCAAACTTTATGTCACCGGGCTCAGCGCCTACTTGTGTGGCATAATTGTCAACTTCTTCCTGGGTCTGGAAAATGCCGATGGCTTTCCATCCGAGGAACGCGCCTATGGGCTGCCCCACCTTGTCCACGCAGAAGTACTGGCCGAATCCGGAGTCGTTGTAATAATTGGCTTCGGCGGTATCAAGGGACACGATTTCGTTCTTGTTGAAGGTAATGTTGAAATCAGATCCCCAGTAGAAATCGTCAGTGACTATATTGTCTGAACTGAGGACGATTTCCACACCGCTGTTGCGGATTTTGCCGCGGTTGGTATAAGGGACGTCGGTGTCGGAATAACCGGTGCTGATGGGAACGGTCATCTTCACCAACATACCATTGGTGTTCTTGATATACGCATCCACGTTGAGGCGCAACCTGGATTCAAGAAATGCGAAGTCAAAACCGATGTTATACTGCTGCATCTCCTCCCAGTGGATATCCGGGTTGGACAGTTTATTTGCCACGAGGGAGTTGACTACATTCCCGTTGAATGAATACTGGCCGGTGTTATAGACGGAGATAAAACTGTAATCGCCGATTTCCTGATTGCCGGTAACACCGTACCCAAGGCGCATCTTCAGGTAATTGAGCCAGTTGAGTTTGGGGAACCAGGGCTCCTCACTAACGCGCCAGGCACCCGCGAAGGAGGGGAAAATACCCCAGCGGTGACCGGGGCCGAACTTGGAAGATCCGTCGGCACGTACGGTTGCCGTGAGCATATAACGGTTGTCATAAGACCAGTTGGCCCTGCCCATAAATGAGGCAATTGCCCAGGACGAGCGGTTACCGTTCAGGCTCTCGATCTCCGTTCCGTTGTTAAACTGGCTGGCGCTGTCGGAGAGGAACCCTTTTTTCTGGCCGTTCATCCACCAACTGTCTCCCCACTGAAGGGAACTGCCGACCATGGCATTTACGGAATGCTTGCCGAAAGTGTTGTCGTAGGTGAAGTAATTATCGGCCAGATAACTCATATAGCGGCTGGTCTGGGCCCAGCGCTCGGATTCCATAAGCGGGTTGGGCGCCCAGTCGTATTTGGGACGGAAACTTTCAGAGACCACAAATGTGGCGCCTACACTCGCTACAGACTTGAATTTCAGGCCTTTCAGGGGCAGATCTATCTCGGCCGATTCGCTCAGGAGGAAGTTGTAACCCTGGGTGGAATTCTTATTGATGACAGAAGTACCCACCTGGTTTTTCTTGTCACCCCACCACAGGGCGTTTCCTGTAGGACCGTTGTAAGTAACGCCGTCTTCCTTGAAAAGGGGAAGGGCGGGAACGGACTTCAGGATGTCTGACATTGAGTAGTCTCCATTTGTCTTGTGGTCATAACTCACCGTGAGGTTGGTGGAGAACTTGAGCCAACTCTTCACCTTGTTGTCCATATTGAGTTGGAAGGTGGCTTTCTGATATCCCACAGAGCGTACAATACCATTATGGTTGGTATATCCGCCGGAAACATAGAAACTGTTTTTCTCGTTGCCGCCGGAGTATGACAGGCCGTATTTCTGGAGGAACGCCGGACGGATCATCTCCGCAAGCCAGTCGGTCCCTTTTCCGAGGGTGGAAGGATCGGCCCAATCCGGGTTCAGACCGTTGCCGGATGCCGTCATCATATCGTTGTTGAGGGCGGCGAAACCGGCGGCGTCAAGAAGTTTAGGAATGCTGGTGGCCATAGATACGCCGTGGTTGGTGGTGACGCTGACTACACCGTCGCCTGAAGAACCTTTCTTGGTGGTAACTATGACGACGCCGTTTGCTCCGCGGGCACCGTAAATGGCGGTGGCCGACGCGTCCTTCAGAACGTCAATGCTCTCGATATCATTGGTATTCAGAGCATTAAGGCCCATATTAACCATGGGAACACCGTCAATGACAATGAGGGGGTCCGAGTTGTTCACGGTTCCAAGACCGCGAATCTTGATGGAGACGTTGCTCTGAGGGTTACCGCTGTCCACAATGTAGACACCCGCCATCCGGCCTTGAAGAAGTTGGCCGACGTTGGATGTGGATTTGTCGGAAAGGACAGAACTGCCTACACTGGAGACGGCTCCCGTGAGGTCGCTCTTCTTGACATAGCCGTATCCGATGACCACGGTCTCTTCAAGAAGGGTGGAGTCATCCTCAAGAATTATCTCAAGATTGCTTCTGCCGGCAACGGAAACGGTTTTTTCGGCAAAGCCCAGGCAGGAAACCTGAAGGGATTCCGCCGCGACATTAATGGAAAAACTTCCATCCATTCCTGTAACGTCTCCTTTGTCGGGATTGCCGACGGGAAGGACATACGCACCAATTACAGGCTCACCTGCAGAATCTTTCACGACGCCCCTGATGTTTTGGGCGGCGGCTGTCCCTGCTGCCATCAAAAAGACGGCGGAAAGGATAAGTAGAAACTTGGTTCTCATTACTGGTTTATTCTTATTAACCGCATCTTGCTGATGGCGGCACTATTTGTTTCAATGTTCATATTGATGTTTTCCTGCTCGAAACTGAGCCGGAAAATATGCATTCCTTCTTTCAGGTTCACAATACGGGGAGGAGTATATTTCCATATTCCGAAAGCGTTGTCTCCGCACTGGGGCATTATTACGGTTCCAAGGCGCCGGTCCCCGTCCCAAAGGGTGCGTATTGCGCATTTGTTCTCTGTATTCACCGGACCGTTGGCATTAGCGTAGAGGAAATCCAGGGAATAATCTCCGTCCGAAGGGATGTTTACCGGTATTGTCACACTCTGGTTTTCCTTGTCCGACAAAGGAAGGTAGCCTTTGCCTTCAAACTGGGTATAAGGGGCTTTTGCCATTTTTCCGCAGCCTTCCAGAGGGATAGACATAAGGTTGCCGTTCACGTAATTGACAGGCTCGGATGCGAAAGATTCATATCCGTTGCCTCCAATGGAAACCACCTGATATTCACCATATTGATCCATATGGAAGAAATTGTCCCGTGTCTCCGAGATTGCTTTTCCATTGCGGATGATCCGATATGCCCTGGCGCCGCCGCACGGCTCCCAGTTCAGCATATTGTCGCTGCGGATGCAGACGGGCGTATCAGGGGAATATGCGTTTGCGACCATATTGATCTGGCTGGGGCCGATGTTCCTGTCCAGTACAATCCTGACATCGTGGGTTCCTTCAATGTCTCCGGGGATATCGGCCGATGTCTTCTGCCCGTCAAGGTAGAAGGCCGATATGCCGCTGCCGTATCCTTCGAGCGTGATGTTCAGTAAGGCTTTCCTGTAGGGATAGCCCTCAAGATGACGCGTTCCGGCCATTGCCTTCGGAACAAACGGACGGAACGTCAGGCCGTCTTTCCCGAATGACATTCCAAAAAGTACGGAATATACTATGCTCAGGTTACCGGAAAGGCTCCACAGCATGTTTGAAGAGTTGATCTGGGTTCCCTGCCAGCTACCGTCATAGATAACCATGTTCTCCTTGTTGGTGAGATAGAGGCCGGCGTTGCGCCATATGCTGGCAATGGAATGCAGAACGCCCTTTTCATTACCTGCATAGGCGCAGGCTTTCATCCACCAGGCCTGGACAAAAGGCCACATAGCGTCATTGTGGTAAGGCGGGATGCCGGAAATGTTAGGAAAGAAGCAAGATGTCCCAAAGGGCTGGCTGGCCATATTGGCGCAGATTCTCTCCGCTTGTTCAGGGGTGGCGATTCCCCATAGCACGGCAAGGGCCTCGCCCAGGGTTTCGGACCGGGGAGATGCGATAAGGAACTGACGTCCATATAAATACTGGGCATAGCAACCCCTGTCTTCCATCCAGAGGTATTTGTTGATGCCGTCGCGAATCTTGTCCGCAAGGGCGTCATATCTTTCGGCATCGGCTCCGTCAAACATCCTTTCCATTTCCGAGAGTATGCGGAGCGCGCGGTAATGGACGCAACAGGTTCCAAGGTTCTCGCTGTTGTAGATATCTGAAGGATCCATCCACAGGGGATACTCCTGCTCCCTCCAGTCAAGATAGGAAGATTCTCCCTTCACAAGACCGGTTTCCGTATCAAAGGCTGTAAGGATGTCATCCTCAACGCTTTGCTTGATATATGGATAGATTGCGTCAAGCCACTTTTCGTCACCGGTCACCTTGTAAAGTTCCCAGGCTGCCACGGCCCAGATAATACGGTCCGTCGATACCGGCCAACTTCCGCCTGTGCCCGTGTCCTGAATGATGCGGCCGCGGGAATTGACCTTCCTTAGCAGGCTCTTTTTTGCCGCTTCCGTCTGGATATGGGACATTGCAAGAAGTGTCGAGTAACTCACATCCCTTGTCCACACTCCCGCCCATTCACGACCAGTCCTGAGGGTTGAGTCCGGCTCTACCGCATTCTGGCTTTCTTCTAGGGAAAGGTTGTACATAGCCTCCTCAAAGCGAGTCGGCGCCTGATAAGAGGCAAAGCGGGAGATGTCGCGTGACAACGCCCATCGGCCCTCCGGGATATCGGCCTCGGGATAATTGGAAAGGAGGGTTCGGGAATCCGGGGCCGATGCCCGGTATTCTCCCTCTTTCTGGATCACGCCATCGGATGTGAGTGCGAAAGTATCTGTTTTCCAGATAATATCCCTCTCACAGCATCCGCCCAGCAGTAGAAGGACGGTCATGGCGGCTAAGGTTCTATTCATTGTTGTCAAGTTTAATTGTGCCTATCTTGGCTATTTGCTGCTCAAAGGCGGCCTGGTCTCCCAGGGCTGCGTTCCTGAGTTTTGAGCGGTAATTGTATATTGTGGACAGCGATGCACGGAGGAAATGGGCCATCTTGACGTTGTCGGTCACTCCAAGGCGTATCAGGGCAAGAATCCTCAGTTCCGTGTTCATCAGTCTGCCGGGTTTGGGTTCAAGTTGCTGCGGGGGTTTCAGAAGGGAGTTCACTTCTTCCACGAATGTGGGGAATATGTGCAGGAATGTCTGGTCGAAATTGCTGTAGAAGTCCCTCTGCTGAGTCTCTGTGTCAAGGGGTTCCTCAAGTTGCGAGGCCAGTTTGTCAGCCCCGTATTTCCTGTACGCAAGCAGTATCCTCCGGCGGTATGATTCCATACGGTCCATCCCGGCGGCGGCCTGCTCCATATACTGGTAAAGATATTCGTCCTTGAGGTAGCCGGTTTCCTGAAGTTTGCGGTTTACTTCCCTCAGTGACTCGTTCGCAAGACTTATCTCACGGCGCTGACGCATAGTAACGGCCACGGCGAGCCCCAGCAGGGCCAGGACGACGAGCAAAAACGCCATCAGGGTCCGCTGTACCATGTTCCTGCGCTCTATGTCCTTCTCATACGCTTTGCCGATGGTTGAAAGGAAGGGGTAAAACTCCAGGGAGCGCACCAGGGTGTTGCTGGAGAGGACGTCTTCCATAGCGCAGCTTATGTATCGGTATGCACGGGAAAGGTCTCCGTCCTCATACAACATATAGGAGAGTTCCTGAAGGGAACGGTACTCCTTCACAGGGGTGCGGATATCTGAGATTGCGCTGGATGCGTAATGCCATTTGGCCTTTTCCCTGTTGCCAAGCCCGCGGTAGGATGTCGCCATACAGTAATCCAGGATGGCTTTGTCGTTTTCGCTGGTGAGGGGGTCGTTATAGTGGTTTGTAAGAAGGACTATCGACTCCTGATGCCTGCCGGTTTCGTTGAGTTTTTCAGACATCGCAAAAATATACCCCACATCGTTTGAGGGAAGATTTGATATAAGGGAATCACGGTACCGGTCCTTCAGGGTGGCATACTCCACGGACCTCTCCTCTATCACAGATGTTGCTCCCATAGCCGAATATAGCGTATGGAGGGCGTGGTAGTATGTTGCCGACCTCTCTGTCACCCATCCCAGGAGTTCTTCGGCCTGACCGTATTCGCCAGCATTTGTGTAAATATCGGCCAATTCCATCCAAGACTGCTCCAAAGAGCGCCTGTCTGTGGCGACAGCAGCCTTCTCCCTTGCATAGTAAAGGGCGGAATCCAGGTTGTATTTGGCATATTCGCGGTACAGGACATCGCAAATGCCGTATCTGTCTTCCTGTTTTATGCCGGCAAGGGAGGAGCGGATGCCATTTATCCTCTCCTCCTTTTCCCGGTTATACTTTTCCTTGCCCTCTATCACCTGGTCAAGGCGCCGAAGGAGCGTTTCCAGGCTCTGGGCACTGGCCGCAGCGGCCAGGCCCAGAAACAAGGATAAAAGGACAAGGAATCTTTTCATTACTGCTTGGTGCAGGAAATGGTAAGGGCATCAACATCCAGGACCACCTTGTAAGTGCCATCCTCGGAGACAGAGAACTGGTCGTCGGGCTGGTCGTAGGTTTCCCTGAGAACAAGTGTCCAGTACTCGCCTGCGGCGGCATCCCTGTTATAAGAAGGAATCCAGTCGTTCTTGGTGAGGAACTTGAAAGTGCCGCTTGCGGTGAGGGTTCCGGTCCAGGCAAGAACGTTAGGAACATTCTCGTCGACGGGCTTGAGTTGGCTTTCGTCGGTCATAGAGGCCGTCCAGCCGTAAGGTGTGGCGTCTCCGCACATATAAACGGTGGGGAACTCGGGAGCGACAATTTCACCGGTTTTGGTGAGGTTGGCCTTCATAGTGGCCACGTTGCACTCAATCTTGTAGATGGCGCTCTCATCCACGGTGAAACCGGTCTTGTCGTCATCACCTACACCTTTAACAAGGGTCTCGCCGTCCATGGCAATCATCAGGCAGGGCCACCAGTCCCTCTGCATAGGGAAGCGGAATTCGCCTCCTTCGGTCAGGGGACCTTCCCAGGAGAAGACATCACCGTTCTTGGTGAATTCGGGCATATTGTCAAGGCTCCAGCCGGCAGGTGTAGCGTCTCCAAGGAGATAGAGGTGCTCTACAACAAGTTCCTGCTCGTCTTTGTCAATGAATTCAAATTTGATTTTGAGAGCATTGGTGTTGGCTGCGTCAATGGTGACGGTGTATTTTCCTTCCTCGTTCACCTTGAACTTCTTGTCCACGCTGTCATCATAGCCGATAACGGGCTCGTATTTGAAGGGATCATCGCTTTTGTTAACGATGCCGGGCCACCAGTTTCCGTCGTTCTGGAGAAGGAACTTGATGTCGGCATTGGCATATAGATGACCGGTCCAGGTGAAGGTGGAACCGCTCTTGTCCATAGCAACAGTCTTATCCTGTGACCAGCCGTAAGGGGTGCCGTTGCCAATGGGATAGATGTTTTCAATGGCATACTGCTCCTTGCTTACTGCAACCTCTACGGTGTTGGAAAAGACAGCGGCGATGTCCTTGTTGTCCTTGGCTGTTACGCGGACGCGGGCGATGAGGGTGAAGCCTTCGTCAACGGACGCGCCAATTTCTGAGGCAAGGCTCTCAAGTTCTGCGTGACTGAAGGTTTTCTGGGGCTCTGCGCACTCGAAGGCGGTTCCGGAAGAAAATTCAGTATCACCTTTCTTGGTGACTTGAAGGCCGTAAACGGGAGTAACGCCATCTGCCGTTACGTCGTTCCAGGCAAAAGCAAGGGCAAGTTCATCACTGTCGGGTACAACTACCACGGAGGTGGGATCTGCTGTCAGTGAGGGGGCTGCAAGACCGCCGGGAGTTTTTCCGTCGGGGGTGTTTGCGGGTTTCTGGCAGGAAATGGCTGCAAGGCCGATGAGGCCTGCCATAACGATAAGGTTTACAATCTTTTTCATAATGAAATGGTTATTGAGTTATTTGTTGAACGATATCTTGTTTTCTTTCCGTTGACGTAGACCGCACCGGGCTTCTTTCCGGGAATCTGAAGTTTTATTCTGTCGTGGGCGGGAACCTCAAAATAGTATTTCCCGTCCCGTGCGGTGCAGGAGAAAGTGAATTTGGAGAACTCCCCGCGGGTATATCCCATAGAACAGCCGTCGTCCTCATAAAGGGTGTAGGAGGTTGTCTGGCCGTTTTGAGGAAAGCAGCGAAGGGTTATAGGGACGTTTTTTGCCTCTTCCGTGTTCATAACCACCGGAATGGTTGGAACCATACTCCCCTCCCTCACGAGAAGCGGAGTCCTGTCTAGGGGCGCGGGGACTGTGATGTATCGGCCTCCTTCATAGATTTCTCCGGAGTACCAGTCATACCATCGGCCTTTGGGAAGATATACCTCGCGGGTGGTTGCGCCCTGTTCCACTACCGGAGCCACAAGAAGGCTAGGGCCGAACATAAACTGGAAGTCCTGACGGCGGCACTCCTTGTCCTGCGGGAACTCCAGGAACATTGCGCGCATAATGGGAAGGCCGGTGTCATAGGCCTCACGTGCGCAGGTATATATATATGGCAGAAGGGTATACTTGAGTTCTATGGCCTTCTTTGCCGCAGCCATGGCCGCCGGGGGAAACATCCAGGGCTCCACTGCGGTGTTGCCCTCGTGGTGAGAGCGGCTGAGCGGAGTGAAAAGGCCGAACTGCATCCAGCGGACATAGAGTTCCGCGGCGTCTTCATAGTCTTCTATAGTGCCGCAGTAGCCGGTGATATCCCCGGTGATGAACGGAATTCCGCCAAGACCGGCAGAGAGCATCATAGGGATCTGATAGGCGAACTGCTCCCAGCTGTTTGTCATAAGGCGGGCATCTCCGCTGTCTCCAGTCCAGGAGAAACAGTAGCGCTGCATACCGGAAAATGCCGCCCTGGTCATCTGGAAAAGGCGTTTGTCGGGGTTCCGGCGGTTGAACTCTTCTGTAACGACGCGGTCCCAATACAGGCCGTAGACATTATGGATGGCCGCGTGAGGGCCGGCGTAGTGCAGCATATTGAGGCGGTCTCTTTCTTCCTCGTTGCTCCAGGCGGGCTCTCCCATATCTGTCCAAAAGCCGTCCACGCCATCGTCGATGGGCCTTTGCTGGTAATCTCCCCACCAGGCGGCGGCAGCGGGATTGGTAAAATCCACAACTCCGCACCGGCCACCCCAGGGCCAGGGCATATCGTAGGTCTTTCCCGTGCGGATGTCTTTAGCAAAAAGACCAAGGCTGTCGGCCTCAAGCCACTGGGCGGTGTTCCTTTGGGAGACCACCGGATCCTGCGACACCACCACGCGGAACCCAAGGGAGTGGAGGGTATCCAGCATAGCGCGGGGATTGGAGTAGTTGTCCTCTCTCCATCTGAAATCCTGCAGATACCGGGTCCAGCCTATATCTTGATAGATGACGTCACAGGGGATCTCCAACTCACGGAACTTGCGGGCAACTTCCAGCGCCTGGTCCTGGTGGACATACAGTCCGCGGCACTGGGAAAAGCCAAGAGCCCACATTGGAGGCATCACGGGTTTTCCGGTAAGGCCGATATACTGTTTCAGGATATCCTTGTAGTCTTCCCCGGCAATGATGTAGTAGACCATAGCGCCGCCATCGGCCTCAAAAGTATAACTGTCACGCCTGGAAAAATCAAAGGTTGTGCGATAACTGTTGTCAAAGAAAATGCCGTAGCGGCGGCTGCTCATAAAGAAGGGTATACTTTTGTATAGGGGGTCCTCGTCAATGCAGTAACAGGGTTTGTCGCTGTTCCACATTGTGTAGACGCCGCCCCGGCGATCCAGGATGTCACCTTTTTCCCCGAGGCCGAAGATGGATTCGTTACGCGCGAAGTTCTTGGTGCAGACTATGTGGTCTCCGTCTTTCCTGTATCCGCCGGGAACATCGGCCACGAGCATTGTCTGGTAATTGTCATATACCTTTATAGCAAAGGGTTCCGGCTCTACTACCACCCTGAGGGCGCCTGTATGGATATCCCAGGAGGATCCGTCCCGGTCCAGGATTATATCAGTGTCCTCCAGGCTGTCCGTGATGACTGCAGGGGTTGGAGTGGTTGTTATAAGGTTTCCGTCAAAGGAGTACTACACGCGGATGACACGGGGGCTTACAAAGCGTAGACTGGCCTTAGCGCCGCCTTTGGTCAGGAGTATTTCCCTGCCGGATACTTTTTCACATACAGTTTCTTCGGCCTTTAACTGAAATGGCAGCAATAAAGCCGCAACTGCCAGAATTGGGAAGATTGGGCGCATAAATAATTACGTGGTTCTATTGCAAAGATACATTTTTAGGCTTATTCGTTGCACAGGAAAAAGAAAAATGTAGGTTTTAGGAACGTAATTGCTTGATTATCAGCACTGTTATTGATGGTTTTTGTAAAGTGGATAGAAATGAGACAGAACTCCGGAACAGGACAATCGGCCCCTAATTGTTCTCCCCTTGCGGTGGAAGCCAAGTGGTTGATATACATACACTTACCGGATCCTTTGGGATAACTGGTAATCCCAAAGAACCCGGTAAACTGCTCTAAGTGAGGCACTTAGCCTCCACCCAGGGATTATCTTCCGGCCTTCTTGAAGAGGTCTTTCTGGAAACCTTTCTCAATCACCGTGCTGATGCAGGCGTTTGTGCTGCGGAAACCGTTGAACATAGTTGCATCGGCCTTGTAGGTTTTGCTATCCCAAAGTTCGTTGCCCTCCTTGTCAAGGACAGAGGGTTTGAGCCAGGTGCGGGGGCTGTTGAAGACCATTTTCTTCTTGGCCTCGACGCGGAGCGTGAAATCGGCCTCAGAAGCATCTGAAACGCATACCCAGGCGCCTGCGGCCGCAAGTTCCCTGGTGACATCCTCAATCTCATCCTGGGGGATGGGATGATCGTCGTCGTTGTCGATCTGAACGAAGACCTTATTGCCGGGAGCAACCGCTTCCTTGAGGGTTGTCTGGGCAAGTGCGCCGGTGCAGATAAGCCCCAGGGCAACGGCAAGAATGGATTTCAATGCTTTCATAGACTATTTCTTTGTGAGGGTCTTGGGGAAAGTCAGAGCGAAGGAGCCGTCTCCGCCCACGATGCTGAGGGTGCTGCCGCTTACCTCAAACCAGACAGAGCCAATTTCCTCTCCCTTGAGTGAGCAGGTGAATAAAGTCTTACCGTCCTGCTTTTTGACTACATAGTCATAGGTAACGGCAGGTCCATCTCCGTCTTTCCTTGTCATCTGTTTGTCGGTGAAGGTAAGGACGACAGTTGTTGAACCCATTTCGATTTCTTTACCGTTGAGCGTTGCCATGGTTTTGTTAACACCTTCCCAGGTGCCGATTAGCTGCTTCTTGATAGCGGAGTTGTCCTCCTGCTGAGCGCCACCCTTGGTGCAGGAAGCGAAAAGGGCGATGCAGGCTGCTGCAATTGCGAATAATTTAATTGTTTTCATAGAAAAAATAATATTGAATTGTTAATATGCCTCAGTACAAATATTTTGTGAAGGTAAGAAAAAATTTCAAATAACTCGTCTTTTGCCGAAAAACGCCGGTGGAGGCTATAATTTTGATTTATAGTATATTACAGAATCTTCTCCCAGAAAAAGTTCTGGGAGAAGATTCCATAAACGCCTGATTGACAGGACTTTAGGCTCCACCAAAAGGGGAGAACCTGATGAGGAAAATGTACTTATTTGAAACGTACGCGGGAGCGGATGTCCTGGGGAACCTGGCGGGCGTCCACGTACTGCCACTCATCTATCATATAGCCGCCGTGCTGCTTGATGTTTTCCTCAATGGCCTCCATAATGCCAAGGCGGTAAAAGAGGTCCTCCGTTGAGGCGAAAGCGTATTCAGAATGGCCCTGGAGGCTGACTATAAGGGTGTCGATGCAAAGGTTACACTGCGCGATGCCCTCCATTATCTTTTCTACAGGAACGGTGATTTCTTTTGGCTCTTCGTCCGCGGAAGTATCTACGCTCACCATATTCTCCTCTATCTCCTGTTCAACTTCCTGATCCGGAAACTTCTCATAGCCGTCAAAGATATCGGGGTCGTCGTATTTCTCCTCAAAATCGTCGTACTCCTCAAAGCCGCCGGGGTCTTCCGCGCCTAT
>JAEEGL011560710.1_pt1 | contig 20982 bp, 16 predicted proteins | sample 9134231 | NCBI WGS metagenome assembly JAEEGL01 (sample SAMN16246548, study PRJNA631951) | gut metagenome | biome: gut microbiome; feature: rumen; material: fiber-attached | host: Bos | place: Iran: Karaj | collected 2018-10 | reverse complement strand
GGCGCGGAAAGTCGGGCCGAAGGTGTAGATATCGCGGAAGGCCATCGCGAAGGCCTCGCCGTGAAGCTGACCGGATACGGTGAGGTTGGCGGGGATGCCGAAGAAATCCTTGCTGTAATCGACCTTGCCGTCCTTATCGAGGGGCAGATCGTTCATATCGAGGCTGGTCACGCGGAACATCTCGCCCGCGCCCTCGCAGTCGCTCCCGGTGAATATCGGGGTGTGGACGTAGAGGAAGCCCCTGTCGTCAAAGAACTTGTGTATCGCCATCGCGATGACGTGGCGCACGCGGAACACGGCCTGGAAGGTGTTCGCCCTGGGCCTCAGATGCTGAATGGTACGCAGGTACTCGAGCGTGTGGCGCTTCTTCTGGAGCGGATAATCCGAGGGGCAGTCGCCGTCGATCACGACGGTATTCGCCCTTATCTCGAAGGGCTGCTTCGCTTCGGGGGTGAGCACGAGCTCGCCGTTCACGGTGACGGCGGCGCCGGTCGAGATCCGTCGGACGATCTCCGCGGGCACGGCCCCGTTCTCATAGACGACCTGTACGCTGCGGAAGGCGGAGCCGTCCGAAAGCTCAATAAAGCCGACGGACTTCGACTCTCGCGCGGTCTTGACCCAGCCGGAGACCTCGATGGGGCCGGCGAATTTCTCGGGATCCTTATGCAGTTCGTAAAGACGTACCATATAAAAAACCTCACATCGGAAAAAGTTAAGAGTCATTTTAACACAAACTGCCTGCGTTATCAACACCGAATACGATATATTATCGGTTTTCGCCCGTATTTTCGACAGGCGCTGCCTTTCCCATACCCTTTCTCGCCGCGCGCTTCGAGTCCGCCTTGTGCATCAGCGGCGAAATGCGCTTATACAGCAGGAAGGTAAGCAGCGTCAAAGACGCGCCCTTTATGAGATTGAAAGGCACGACGGCGAAGAAGACCAGCGTCCATACGCTCGTTATATGCTGATTGATCGCAGTGCCCATGGAGACGATCGCGCCGAGATCCATATGGAAGAGCTCCGCGAACTTCGGGATAAGATAGAGCGCGTTGAAGGCGCTGCCGAAGACCGTCATTGAGAGCGTCCCGACGCCGAGACCGAGAAGAGCCGTCTTCCTGTCGGGCCTTACGTGATAGATGATCGAAGCGGGGAGCACGAACGCGCAGCCGACGGCGAAGTTCGCAAAATCCCCTACGAAGGCCGTGCTCGTGCCCTTCATGACGAGCTTCAGAACGATCTTGATGAGCTCGGTCACGACGCCGGCGACGGGGCCGAGATAGAATGTGCAGATCATAACGGGAAGCTCGGAGAAATCGAGCTTGTAAAAGCTCGGCGCGAAGAACGCGAGCGGGAACTCGAGCAGCATAAGCACCCCCGCCATAGCCGAGAACATGGCGACGTATGCGATGTAATGCGTGTCGGAAAAGCGGCGGCGGCGCTCCTTCATGACGAAGCGCTCGAAGAGAAAAGCGAGTATGAAGAGCCCCGCGAAAACGGCGAGGCATACGCCGAGAAAACCGAGGCTTTCCCAGGCCTTTTGAAACGTTTCCTTCAAGTTGAACATAAAAAAACCTCCTGTTTTTAAGCTCCCAAACAAAGCGGAGCGCAAAAGGAGGTTTTATTCTCGGATCGTTTTCCGCTTCTCTCATCCGGACTGTAACCGTCGGCATCGGAATTTCACCGATTCAACGGCGCCTGATGCGCCGCTCGCAGTCTGTAACTGCCGGTAGGGACTCTCACCCTGCCCCGAAGCGGGAGCATTATATCATATTATCTGTCGTCATGCAAGCGTTTCATTCCGTAAGGCCCGAATAATTGCCGAACTTCGTCAGCTCTGGGATCCAGGTAAGGTCTATCCTGCGCGTCTCGCCGTTCCTGTGCTTGACGACGTGCAGGTAGGCGATGTTGTTGTTCTCCTGATACTCCTGCGTATCGGTGTATGCCGCGGGACGGTAGAGCATCATTATGATATCCGCGTCCTGCTCTATGGAGCCGGATTCGCGCAGGTCGCTCATCAGCGGCGTATGATCCGAACGCTTGTCGGGCTCGCGCGAGAGCTGCGAGAGCACGATCAGCGGAACGTCGAGCTCCCTCGCGAGTATCTTGAGATTCCTCGTCATCTCCGAAACGGCCTGCACGCGGGATTCCGATCTGCCCGTTGCCTGCATGAGCTGCAGATAGTCGACCACGACGAGATCGAGCCCCTGCCTTGCCTTTATGCGGCGGCAGCGGGACCTGAGCTCCGCGACGGAAATGCCGGGGGTGTCGTCAAGAAGGAACCTCGCTCCGGCTATGCTGTTGAAGCTGTTGGCTATCCTCATGAGCTCGTCGGAAGAAACGCCGCCCGTGCGGATCTTCGAGAGCGGCACGCCCGTCTCGGTCGCCATGACGCGGGAGGCGAGCTGATCCTTGCTCATCTCGAGATTGAAGAACGCCACGACCGCGTTCTCGTGCAGCGCTGCGTGAGCGGCAATGTTGAGCGCGAGAGTCGATTTGCCGCTCGCCGGGCGTCCGGCGATTATGATAAGGTCGCTCCTGTGAAGGCCGGAGGTCAGATCGTCGAGATCTATAAAGCCCGTGGGCAGGCCGACGTTCTTGCCGCCGAGCTTCATAAGCTGGCCTATGCGGCGGAGTACGCGCCCGTAGACCTCGCTGATGGGTTCGATATTCTCGGTCGAGGTGCGCATCGCGATCTCGAATATGCGCCTCTCCGCGTCCTCAAGAAGGCTTGCGGTCTCTTTGGAGCCCGTCCTCGCCTCCTGCGCGGTGGAGGTGCATACGGCGATCAGCCTGCGGCGCGTGCTCTCCTCTTCGACTATCTCGGCGTAGTGAGCGATATTCAGCGCGGGAGGGGTGCTTACGGAGAGCTCGGTAATGTATTCCAGACCGCCGGAGGCGTCCTGCTTGCCGCGCTTCTCGAGCTCGGCGAGCACGGTCACGACGTCGATGGAGCCGCCCCTGTCCCAAAGGCTCTTCATCGCGGCGAATATCTCGCGATTCTTTATGCCGAAAAAGTCGTCGGGATTAAGGCGGTCTATCGCCGCCTCCGAGGATTCGGGGGAGAGGAGTATTGAGCCTATAACGGCCTTCTCCGCCTCGTCGTTATATGGGAGCTTAGCTTCTTTCTCTTCCATTTGGTATTTTATTCCTCTGCGGGCAGGACCTCGACCTTGAACTCGGCGTCGGTCTTTTCGAACATATGCGCGCCGACTGTCACTATGCCCGTCGTCTTGATAGGCTCGGGGATCCTGATCTTCTTCTTGTCGACGGTGAGATCGTACTGCTCCTTGAGCGCGTCGGCGATCTGGCTGGCGGTGATGGAGCCGAAGAGCTTTCCGTTCTCGCCCGCCTTGGCGTAGATGCGCACAGTCAGGTCGCTCATGCCGGAGGCAAGCTCCTTCGCGGTCTTCCTCTGGACCTCTATGCGGTGAGCGGCGGCGGCCTTCTTGCGGTTGGCGGCGTCGATATTGCTCGAGTCGGCGGGTACCGCGAGCTTTCTGGGAATGAGATAATTCCTCGCGTAACCGTCCGACACGTTCGCGATCTCGCCCTCTTTGCCTGTTCCCTTGACGTCCTTCAATAATAATATCTTCATCTATGCGTCCTCCTTGGGTCCGTTTTTTTCGTCGTCATTGTCTTCGGGATCATCGTCCCTCGAATAGCCGTATTTGTTTATCTCATCCGACCGGCGTTCGGCCTTCTTCATGCTGTCGTTATCTTCCTTGATACGGCGCATAAGCCTGCGGTCGTTCTTGATCTGCTCCTTAACGCCGAACACCGTCAGTATGCCCGTGCTGTAAGGGAAGAACAGCGCGGCGAGGATGAACGGCATCACCCGGACTCCAAGGGGAGCCTCCGCCACAGAGAGCACGAACGAGAGATACGCGAGCCCCTGCACGGAGAACATGCCCACGACGATGATCGCGGCGGAGGCTGTTATCGCCGCCGCTCTCTCGAAGCGGAACACGAACGCGACAGGTATCACGAACAGGATTATCAGACTGCCCCAAAGCGCCGTCTGCGGGAGCCTCCAGTCGATGAAATTCGCCATCTTTCTCCGGGGCTCGATGCGGAAAAGCTTGTAAAACAGCCTCGGAATGACGGTGAGCACGAGCGCGGAGCCGCAGCCAGAGGCGATGCAGGAAGGCATTATAACGTCGGGGATATAGTCCCCGAACTCGGTGAGCGCGTCGATGAACGAGGCGTAGGCGGGATCGGCGCCGAATACGCTGCTGATGGGATCGAGCATGACCTCGTTCCAGATCTTCACCGCATCGGCGTAAGGCGGTTCGCCCGCAATGATGGGATCGAGCGTTATTGAAAGGTACATGCCGAGCGTCAGTATCACAGCCGCGCCGAGCGCGGTATATCTGTGCGGGAACTTCTTTCCGAGGGATACCGCGAGGAAGATCGCCAAAAGGACGTACGCCGCCGCAGCCGCTATGGAGCCTGCGCCGAAGGACGAGAAGGCGAGAGTGCCCGCCGCAGCGCCGATCAGCGCGGGCAGCATGAACAAGGGGCTCCATTCAGCCGCCATGAACGCCGCGAGCGCGAGGAAGGGCAGGAGCAGAAGCTGCGAAAAAATCGAGAACAGGAAGCAGGCGAGCCCCGTGCCGACGCTTATAAGGATCTTAAAACCGGTTTTCATATTAATCCTTTCGGGTCAAATTACCCCGATATTATTTTATATCATCAGCGTCGATAAGTCAAGGGAACGCGATCCGCGCCGCCCGCATATTTTACAGCGAAGGAGGTGGTCCGGGTGAGGCTTTCGGAGCTTGCGCCGTTCTCGGCGGGGAGGGTCGTAAGGGTATTGGAATGTCCCGCGCGTCTCAGGCTCGAGAGCATGGGCGTGAGCGCCGGAGCGGAGATAACCCGGCTCTTCGGATCGGTGTTCGGCGATCCGTCCGCGTATTCCGTGAATTCGGCGGTAATAGGCATCAGGCGCAGCGACGCGGAACGAATAATCGTGGAGACCGTCGGGAAGACGGAGGAGGTGAAGAGCGGATGGGAATGACCCGCAGGCGCGAGGGCGCAGGATCTTTGAGGATAGAAGCGGAGCATGTCGTCGCGCTCGCGGGGAATCCGAACGTCGGCAAGTCGACCGTTTTCAACGCGCTGACGGGGCTCGAGAGGCACACCGGGAACTGGACGGGGAAGACGGTCGACCTGGCGGCGGGTTTCCTTAAAAACACCGGAAAGCGATACGCCGTCGTGGATCTTCCGGGATGCTGGACGCTCGACGCGTTATCCCCGGAGGAGGAGATCGCGCGCGGCTTCATCGAGAGCGGAGAGGCGGACTGCACCGTGGTCGTCTGCGACGCCTCGTGCCCGGAGAGGAGCATCAAAATGGCGCTCTCCGTGCTCGCGCTCTCAAGGCGCGCTGTCATATGCCTCAATCTCTCCGACGAGGCGCGGCGAAGGGGCGTCGTAATAGACGCAGTCAAGCTCGGAGAGATGTTCGGAGCCCGCGTCGTGAGGACGAGCGCCTCCTCGGGAGAGGGGCTCGGCGAGCTCGTCTCCGCTATCGGGGAAGTCTGCGAAGGGAACGTTTCGGATGGACCCGACAGGCTCCCGTCCGCGGACGAGGCGGTTAAGGCGGCGGTCACGAGGGATAAGGACTCCGTCTCGGCGCGAAGGCTCAGGCTCGACCGCTTTCTTACGGGACGCTTCACGGGCGTGCTCTCGATGCTCGCAATGCTCTCCGCGGTCTTCCTCGTCACAATGGTCGGAGCGAACTATCCATCAATGGCGCTCGAAAAGCTGTTCGGCCTTATACTTCCGCTCATAAAGCGGCTCGCGGTGCTCCTGCGCCTTCCGAAGATCCTGGGCGGCATGCTGACGGACGGCGGCTTTTCGACTCTGTTCACCGTGATCTCGGTGATGCTCCCGCCCATGGCGATATTCTTTCCGCTCTTCACTTTCGCGGAGGATCTCGGGCTCCTGCCGAGGATAGCGTTCAATCTCGACAGGCCGTTCAAATGCTGCGGCGGCTGCGGCAAGATGGCGCTCACTTCCTGCATGGGCTTCGGCTGCAACGCCGCGGGAGTAGTCGGCTGCCGCATAATCGAGGGCAGACGCGAAAGGCTCATGGCGGTGCTCACCAACTCGCTCGTCCCATGCAACGGCAGATTTCCCGCGCTCTTCGCGCTGACGGCGCTGATAGTCCCCGCAGGCTTCGCGGGAGGCGCGCTCGGCGCGCTGCTCATAACGGCGTTCGTGATCGTTTCGCTCCTCGCGGTGCTCCTCGTTACGAAGCTCCTCGATCTCACGCTCCCGGGAAGGGGAAAGCCTGTATTCGTGCTTGAGCTCCCGCCCTACAGAAGGCCGAAGGTCGGAAAGCTGATCTTAAGATCGCTCCTTGACCGCACGATATTCGTGCTCGGCAGGGCGGCGGCTGCGGCGTTTCCCGCGGGCTGCGTGATATGGCTGCTCACGGAATGCGGAGCCCTTCCCGCCGTCGCGGGCTTCCTCGATCCTCTCGGCAGGCTCATGGGCGTGGACGGCGAGGTGCTTACGGCGTTCGTGCTCGGCCTGCCCGCGAACGAGCTCGTTATGCCGCTCATGCTCCTCTTAAAAGGCGCAGAGCTTGAAAGCGCGGGCGTCACCGCTTTCACGGCGTTCCAGATAATGCTGCTGATGCTCTTCCATTCGCCCTGCCTGACGACGCTCCTTTCGATCAGGCGCGAGACGCGCTCGTTTCGCGCAATGCTTGCGGCGTTTGCGATACCTTCCGCTCTCGGCGTGACCGTATGTATGCTGACCAACGGGCTCAGGCTCCTCTTCACGTGAATATGGACGGTATAATGATAAGAAAGCGCGTTATCCGCTTCAGCCGGACGGGGAAGCGCGCCCGGGCCTTCGCTCTCGCAGCCGCGCTCTTGCTCTTTCCCGTCCTTCTGAGCCTCGCCGTGAGAGCTCCGCTCCGCGCCGCGGCTTACGAAAAGGCGCGGGACGAAGCCGTCCGGGCCGTTACAAGCGCAGTCTCGTCGGCGCTCGACGCGGAGGAGGGAGGCTTCCTGCACGCGGAGAACGTCGGCGGGGAGTGCTTCATAATAAACGCCGACACAGTCAAGCTCAACAGACTTACGGCAGCCGTCACGGAGACCGCGCGTGAGCTCCTTCTCAGGAACGGAAGTATCGGAGTCTCGGTCGATCTCGGCACGGCGAGCGGTATCGCGATACTCTCGGGCTCAGGCCCGTCCGTCGGCGCGCGCTTCACGCCCCTCGGCACGGTCACGGCGGAGCCCGTTTCGTCTCTTCGTTCCTCGGGAATAAACCAGAGCCTTTTTAAGCTGGAGCTTCGCGTTACGGCGCGCGTTTTGGTCATGCTCGCGGGGAGTGACGAGGAGATGGAGATAAAAACCACCGTCCCCATAGCGGAAACGGTGGTCGTCGGCAGAGTGCCGCAGGTCTATACGAATGTAGCGAGCGAGGAGGATTTGCTCAACCTCATCCCGAACGAGGCGCCGTGATGAACTCCTTTCGCGCGGCGTGACAGGGCCTTCCCGATCCGGGTCATCCGGGAGATGATCCGAGGCAGCTGATGCAAAAAAACCGAGCAAAGGCGTATTGCCGATGCTCGGTGTTTTATTGATCGATTGATCCAACCTGTTATTGAAAAGAATATCCTTCCTTATCGGGAACGACCGATAATCTACTGCTCGCGTCTTTTGACCGGATCGTACGGGAGCTGATAGGGAGGCGTACGCACGATGAGCGAGAAGCTGCCGGTATAGGGATAGGGATCCCCGTAGGACGATACGTTGCCGGAGATGAATCCCTGCAGGCCGTTTTCGGTAGTGACGTAATGCCACTTGCTGATGCGCGCCCAGCTCGTGAGCCTCGTGCCTGCCGGGAGCTTGGTGATCTTGTTGCGCGGATCGACGAAGGGCTCGTAGCGCAGATTGGCGCCCGTGGTCGTGACTCCGTCGCGGATCATGAACACTCCGTCGGCGGGGGAGGGGAACATGGTTATGCGGGAATACTCCATGTTGATATAACCGACCATGCCGTTCCATACCGCCTTATACCAGCCGTCGTTGGTGCAGTCGAGAATATCGAGATGCTCGTTCCTGCGCACGCTGCCGATGACGCTGCCGCTCGTAGTGCTGGGCTCGTCGCGGAAGTTGACGTTGTTGCCGGTGCAGACGCCGTAAGCGACTATTTCGTAATCGGGATCCGTCGGGCCGGGAGGATCGACGGGATCGGTCGGATCGGGAGCAGAGCTTCCGTCGGGCGCTCTCTCCTCGATCCGGATGAGATCGAACTTCGGGAAGTAGAACTGGAGAAGCTCCTGATAGGTCTGGTTATAGGGCGCGCCGGCGCGGGTATTCGCGCCTATCTGCGAAAGCCCGAGACCGTGACCGTATCTCGCGAAATAGAGCTCATAGCCGCCTTCGGTCTCCCTGCCCCAGAAGATGAGGTAGTTCTCGCTGAAGACGCAGTGAGAGGACGAATAGCTGTCGCCCGAGCCGTCCACGTCGGAAATGCGGTATTCCTTAAGATCCATCGAGGGACACTCGATGGTGTAGGTGTGATTATTGCCGTCGGCGCAGCGGACCTTCGCCTTGATATGAAGCTGCTGCATATTGCGTTCAGTGCCCTGGACGGGATCGAAGCAATAAAGCTCCTTGATCTCGACAAGCCTGTCCGCTCCTACTCCGAATGCGGCGTTGATCTTGGTCAGTATGAAATCGCGGAAACGGCTGTTGTCGCCGGTGCCGCCGAAGGTGACGTGAATAACGCGCTTCGTGTCGTTATCGTTGTCGAACTCGATGTCGTCGATGGACACCGAATAGGCGTAATCGTACCTTGAGGAGCCGAATACGTGGGAGGGCAGCGCCGTTTCACCGCCGTCGGAATGGGCGTAGCAGGTGGGAACGAAAGTCCCCTGACAGACTATTGCCTCGCCGACAACGGCAAGACAGTGGGGCATAGTCGCCAGCCTGTTTTCGCGGAAGCCGCGGTAGCCCTGATAGGTCGCGCTCCTGAAGCCGTCCTGCACGTCCCAGGTGGAAGAGGCGGAGACGTCGACGTAATAGAGCGCGAAGCTCTTGGCGACTATCGCCTGAGCATAGAGCGCGTGATCCTCGCAGCCGGGAGCCATCTCATAGCCGACGACGCCGTAGAGGTAATAGGCGAGGGAAACGGTGTTGATCATTGCGAGATAGCCGTCGTCGCCGATGCGGAAATCGAAATCGCCGAGGTACATGCGGTCCTGCGTGCGCGGGCTTCCCGACTTGGTGAGCTTGGCGTAGCCCGCCGGATACAGAGGATCCACGCGGGTGATCCTGAGATCCGAGCCGTATGCGATCACGTCGTTGGTGTTGCGGTTCTTTATCACGACCTCCGTCGAGTTATAGCGGACTATCGCGATGGGATAGGGCGAGTTGACGGTGCCGCTGTATATCTGCGAGGAGCCGCTGATCCTGTACTGACTGCACAGATCGAGCCAGAGAGTGGTCGAGCTGCCGGTGGTGATGAGCACGCGGATGAAGGAGAAATCGGTGTCAAGGGGAGGCGGATCGTGAGATTCGACCGCAGCCCTGACGCCCATGGGCGCGTCGTCGGCCCTTTCGGCTTCGGAGCCGTCCGGTCTTCGCACGCCGTCCGCCAGCGCGGTCATAGGCAGGAGCATCACCGCGAAGGCGAATGCAAGAGCCAGTATCCACGCCGCTCCTTTCCTGAATTCAAAAACGTTTTTCATAAGTTATCGACCTTTCTTCAATATAAGCTTCACTGCCTCCGCCGCGAGTGTGAGCCCGAAAACGGCGGGCACGAACGGTACGGAGGCCGGCGCATTCTGTTTCATATCCGGGTCGGGAGCTTCGATGACCGGAGTCGTCGGAGGCTCGTCGGACCAAACGGCGATGAGCTTTTCGATACCTCTTTTCCTGAGCTCGCGCCGCATCACTCTCGAGAGCGGGTCGACCGCCGTCTCGAAAACGTCCGAGACGCGCACCCGCGTCGGGTCCAGCCTGTTGCCGGCGCCCATGGAGGAGAGTATCGGGATACCTTTCCCCGTGCAGAAGGATATGAGGCCGAGCTTTGCCGTGACGTTGTCAACTGCGTCGATAACGACGTCCGCGTCGGCGGGAACGAGCGATCCGGCGTTATCCGCAGTGACGAATTCGCTCACCGCGGTCACCCGCGCGTCGGATACCGCCTCGATATGCGCCTTCATCGCGAGCGCTTTCGGCATGCCTACCGTGTCCTTGCGTGCGACGATCTGGCGGTTGAGATTGCTCGCCTTGACCTTTGCGCTGTCGACGACGGTCAGCCTTCCCACCCCGCAGCGAGCTAGCGCGTCGCAGGCATGTCCGCCTACTCCGCCGAGCCCGAAAACGACTGCGTGAGCCCCGTTCAGGACCTCTTCGGCCTCCGGGCCTAGCAGCATTGCGGTGCGATAAAAGCTCTCCTTCACGACTTCCTCCGAATGGGGATAATGAACTATTATAATTATAGCACGAAAAATGTGACAAATCAACAAACAGATATTTAACGAAATATTAATAAATACGGGGTAAAACGGGGATTGAGGGCGAAAAAAGACCCGTTCCCCCATCGGAAGAGGAGGGAACGGGCGCCCGATCGACGATCGGTCATTCGATACTGTTAGGGGCGGGCATTATGCTCTGCCGTCCACCCAAACGGCGTAGTAGATCGGGTAATCATACATCCACGCGTTGTTCGGAGCGCAGACGTAGAGATAATAGACGATGTCGGAATCCAGGTCGTAGGTCGCGTAATGCACGTTGTTCACGCTGTCGTAAGTGAACGAGAGCGAGATCCTGTTGAAGGTCGAGCCGGTGTAATAGCCGAACCTGTAGCTGATGACTCCGTCGTCGGCATAGATCGCGATATGGATCCTCGCGGTGCAGTCGTACGAAGCGGAGATCCTGTAGCAGTCCTCGTCGTCCGCGTCGGAGATCTCGCCCGCGAAGCGCACGCCGAAATCAAGATAGTCGGCGACGTCGGTGGTATCGTTGTCCTCCTGCTCCCAGGTCGAATATACGCCGAAGTACCCGGGAGGCGGCGTGGTGGCAGCTCCGAATTCGGCCATATCCATATACGAGTCCTCGGGCAGCTTCTCGAGCTCCCTGATGTTGATGGCGAAGTTGAGGTTCTGGCCCTCGGAGGCGGTCATGCTGTTGACGCCTATTACCTCGCAGTACTCGTTCACGAGCGGTCCGCCGCTGTTCCCTTGCGAGATGGGAGCCGTGACCTGTATGCAGTCGATGCCCTCGACCTCGCGGCTCGCGGTGGAAACTATGCCGTTCGAGAACGTGCCGGTAAGCCCGAGGGAGGAGCCGATGGCGTAGACGGTCTGGCCGGTCTCGATCTCGTCCTCGGAGATCACGAGATAGGGATTGCCGGAGATATCGACCTTGATTATCGCAAGATCGAGATCCTTATCGTACGAAACGACGCCCAACACCTCGTGCTCTTCGCCGTCCATGGTCGCCGCGGTAGCGGAGTAAGCGCCTTCCAGGACGTGATAATTTGTCACGGCGGTGCCTTCTGCATCGATGAAGAAGCCGGAACCCAGCGCGTAGTCCCTGCCGCTGTAATCGCGGGTGGTGATCTCGATCACCGCGGGAGTGATGCGCTCGGAGACTTCGGTCGAGGTGTAGATCCTTCTCGTCCACTGAGCGGTATAGGTGACGTCGCCGGCTGCCGCCGTGATCTCACGGTCCCAGCCCTCGAAGACCCAGCCTTCGCGCTCGGCTCTCGGAACGGTGGGGAGCTTTCCCTCAGCGACGGTCTGACGGGCTTCACCTATCAGCTCGCCCTCGCCCGCGCTGAAGGTGACGGTATAGAGCTTGAGCCAGGAAGCTTCGATGGTCTTGCTTTCCTGAATATCGGTGTAGTCGCCGACAAAGCCGTTGAATTCATAACCGTCCCTCGTAAAGGTGGGCGGCACGGCGTCCTGACCGGGTTTGACGAACTGTTTGACCTCGCCGGAGACGAGAGTGCCGCCGCACGCGTCAAAACGGACGACGTAGCCGAACAATGCGCCCATAGCCTGCTTCACGCAGCCGGAGAAGGAGAGCATCATCACGGCGACGAGCAAAAGCGCTGTAAGTTTTTTGATCTTCATTGGGCGATCCCTCCCGATTGAATATATATAGGAATTATATCATATCCCGTCGAAACGGTCAATATAAATCTTCCCGGGAGCGAAAAGCTTCCGGGAAGCGGGGATTCGGCTGCTTTGGCGTTATACCGCCCATACAGCGTAATAGATAGGGTACTCGAACAGCGGCCCGAATACGGGCATGGCGGTCACGAAAACGTAGTAAGTCACGCCCGGTTCCAGATAGAAGTCGGCGGAGAAGCGGCCGTCGATATCCTCATAGACGAACTGGAGCTCAAGCTCGACGAACTCCGAGCCGGAATAATAGCCGAAACGGTAGCCGAGCGCGTTGGATTCGGGATCGAATATCGACATATAGAACATGGTCATGTGTCCCGACTCGGACGTGATCGAGTAGCAGTCCTCGTCGTTCAGGCTGCCGATCTCGCCCGCGACCGGATCCGCGCCTATCGTGAGCGCGTAAGCCCGCGAATCCGAATCGTTCGGCTCCTTCTCGCGGTCGGAATAAAGGTGGTAGAAGCCGGGCGGAGGAAGCGTGAGCGCGCCGAAGTCGTTCATCGAGAGGTATGCGTCCTCGGGCAGCTTTTCGAGCTCCTTGATATTGATGGCGAAGTTGAGGTTCTGCCCGCCCGAAGCGGTCATGCTGTTTACGCCTATGACCTCGCCGTATTCGTTCACGAGCGGGCCGCCGCTGTTGCCCTGCGATATCGGAGCCGTGACCTGTATGCAGTCGACCCCGTCGATATCGCGGCTCGCGGTGGAGACAATGCCGTTCGAGAACGTGCCCGTGAGCCCGAGCGAGGAGCCTATCGCATAGACGGTCTGCCCGGTCTCCACGCCGTCCTGCGATATTGAGAGATACGGCGTGTTGGTGAGATTCACCTTGATTATCGCGAGATCGAGATCCTTGTCGTAGGATATCACGCCCATTATGACGTGCTCGCGCCCGTCCTGAGTCGTGGCCTTCGCGTAGTATGCGCCCTCCATGACGTGATAGTTGGTCACGGCGGTGCCCTTGTCGTCGATAAAGAAGCCGGAGCCGAGGGCGCGGTCGCGCTTATGGGAATCCTGAGTGATTATCTCGATCACGGCGGGAGAGATCTTCTCCGAAACCTCGGTCGCGGTCAAGGCACGCCTCGACCAGAGCGCGGTAAAGACGGTATCGCCGCGGACGACGGTCTCACGGGGATCCCAGCCCTCGAATATCCAGCCCGCGCGGGAAGCTTCGGGGAAATCGGGCGATCCGCCCTCCGCGACAAGCTGTTCCGCCGCGCCGATGAGCTCGCCTCCGCCTGCGTCGAAGCTGACGGCGCAGAGCTTAAGCCATTTAGCGGTGAGCGTCACGCTCTCGCGGATATCGGAAAAGCTCCCGTCGAAGCCGTCGAACTGATAGCCGTCGCGGACGAAAACGGGCGGCTCGGCGTCCTGCCCGGGCTTGACGAACTGCTTGACCTCGCCCGAGACGAGATCGCCGCCGTTCGCGTCGAAACGCACGACGTAGCCGAACAGAGATCCCATAGCCTGCCTGACGCAGCCGGTAAGGGAGAAGAGCATCGCGATCAAAAGTATTATCGATACGGTTTTCTTGATATCCATACAGGCGTCCTCCCGGATAGGTATTCATTTAATAGACGTTCGGGGAGAGTAAAATGGGACAGGTTTTTTCGACAAAAACAAAATATATTTTTAGTTTTCCCGTCAATTCGAATCATATCATATATTATGCCGCAGTGTCAATAACGGAAAAGCGCGGAGAACCCCGTTCGGTGCGCGGGATCGGGAACAGCAGGCCGCCGCCCGGAGCTTCCCGGAAAGCGAAAAAAACAATGCGGAACTATTCGTTCCGCATTGTCTTGAGGCAGATCATTGATTGTTTTCCTTTTCGGCCATGCGCTTGTTGAAGTCCTTAACGCGCTGATCCTTAGTGAGAAGTCGCTTGCGCATCCTTATGGACTTGGGCGTGACCTCGACGAGCTCGTCGTCCCTTATGAATTCAAGGCACTGCTCGAGGCTGAACACCACCGGCGGGACGAGCCTCAACGCCTCGTCGGAGCCGGAAGCGCGGGTGTTGGTCATGTGCTTCTTTTTGCAAACGTTGATCGTGATGTCCTCGTTCCTCGCGCACTCGCCGACTATCTGTCCCTCGTAGACGGGAACGCCCGCGCCAATGAACATACGCCCGCGGTCCTGCGTGTTGAATATGCCGTAAGCGTTGGAATCGCCGGTCTCGGAGGCGATGAGGGAGCCTGTGAGCCTCTCCTCGATATCGCCGGAATAAGGCGCGTAGCCCTTGAAGATGTGGCTCATTACGCCGTTGCCGCGCGTGTCGGTGAGAAGCTCGGAGCGGTAGCCCATGAGGCCCCTCGCGGGGATGTCGAATATCAGGCGGACGCCGCCGCCCGCGTCGTTTATCATGTCGGAGAGAACGGCCTTCCTGCGGCCGAGCCCTTCCATGACCGCGCCCATGTATTCGGAGGGCACGTCGATCGTCAGCTCCTCCATGGGCTCCATGAGGCGGCCGTACTGGTCGTGCTTCATAATGACCTTGGGCCTCGATACGGCGAACTCGAAGTTCTGGCGGCGCATGGTCTCGATCAGTATGGAGAGGTGCAGCTCGCCGCGGCCCGATACCTTGAAGGCCTCAGTCGAATCGGTATCCTCTACGCGAAGAGCGACGTTGGTCTCGACCTCCTTGTAAAGCCTTTCGCGCAGATTGCGGCTCGTGACGTACTTGCCCTCGCGTCCGGCGAAGGGGGAGGTGTTGACCATGAAGTACATGGAGAGCGTCGGCTCGTCGATATGCACGAAGGGCAGGGGATCGAAGGCGGCGGGATCGCAGATGGTCTCGCCGATGGAGAGCTCGGCGACGCCCGCGACCGCGACTATGTCGCCCGCAGCGACCTCGTCGGCCTCGGTGCGCTTGAGACCGTCGAAGCGGAAGAGCTTCGTGAGCTTCGCGGGACGGGAGCCGGAGCCCGGAACGCCCACGCATACGCTCATGCCCTTCTTCGCAACGCCGCGCTCGACGCGGCCTATGCCTATCCTGCCCACGTAATCGTCGTAGTCGACGGCGGAGATGAGCACCTGCAGGGGAAGCGTCTCGTCGCAGGCGGGAGCGGGAACGGCGGATATTATGGTGTCGAAGAGAGGCTGCATGTTCGGCGAAAGCTCGGAAGGATCCAGGCCGGAAACGCCGTCTCGCGCGGAGGCGTAGACTATCGGGAAATCGAGCTGGGAATCGTCCGCGCCGAGCTCTATGAAGAGCGAGAGCGTCTCGTCCGCGACCTCGTAGGGCCTCGCGCCGGGACGGTCGATCTTGTTGATGACCACCACGGGCACCTTCTTGAGCTCGAGCGCCTTTCTCAGGACGAAGCGGGTCTGCGGCATGCAGCCCTCGAACGCGTCTACCATGAGCAGAACGCCGTCGACCATCTTGAGTATGCGCTCGACCTCGCCGCCGAAATCGGCGTGACCGGGAGTGTCGACTATATTGATGCGGTAATCCTTGTAATTGACCGCCGTGTTCTTGGAAAGTATGGTTATGCCGCGCTCACGCTCGATGTCGTTCGAGTCCATTACGCGGTCCTTGACCTCCTCGTTCCTGCGGAATACGCCCGACTGCCTGAGGAGCTGATCGACCAGGGTCGTCTTGCCGTGGTCGACGTGGGCGATTATCGCGATGTTCCTTATCTTTTCGTTCATAAAAAAACCTCTTTGCGTCAGATTTCACAAAGAGGTATTTTACAACCGTTTATTCGGTTTTACAAGCTTTTTTCGAGATTATATTATTGCTTTCGGTCTTCCGTTCGTCATTATCCGACGAACTGGAACACCGTGAACGCGGCGTAGACGGCGAGCAGCACGACGCCCTGCCAGCGCTTGAGCTTCCCGGTAAAGAGCGGGGGGATAGTGAGTATCGCCATTACCGCGAGCATCACGGGGATATCGACTATGAGCGAGGCATTGAGGGTGTTCCCCGCGATCGCGATCACCTTCTCGGCGGGCACGTCGAAGGGACGGATGGTGATCGCCATGCCGGATACGAGCACGAGATTGAAAACGTTCGCGCCTATCACGTTGCCGAGAGAGAGCGCGCCGTGCCCCTTTATGAGCGAGGTTATCGCAGTCACGAGCTCGGGAAGGCTCGTGCCGAGAGCGACGAAGGTCAGACCTATGACCGTCTCGGGAACGCCCATTGCCTTGGCGATGACGGTGCCGTTATCGACGAGGAAATTCGCGCCGACGGCTATGAGCGCCGCTCCGAGGAGCAGGAATAGCACGCTCTTCCAGACGGCGGTCTCCTTGCCGGTCTCCTCGGCTTCGGCCTCTTCGGGATGCTTGAGAGCGTGTATGACCGTGACGGTCATATAGGCGACGAACATAACGAGGAGTATAATGCCGATCAGCCTTGTGAATCTCGGCGCGAATTCCGCCACGGCGGAGTAGAACAGCGCCGCCGTGAAGAAGCTGATAACGGGTATCGTGAGAGCCTTTTTGTTGACCGTGCCGGGCTTTATCGCAACTGTCAGAGCGGCGATGAGAGCGGTGTTGCAGATCACGGAGCCGATGGCGTTGCCGTACGCGATGGAGCTGATGCCCTTCGCGGCGCTCGTCGCCGAGACCATGACCTCGGGGAGAGTCGTTCCTATCGAGACGACGGTCGCGCCGATGAGGAGCTCGGGAATGTGAAACTTTTTGGCTATGCCGACGGAGCCGTCGACGAACCAGTCGCCGCCCTTTATGAGCGCCGCGAGGCCGATTATGAACAGTATTATCGAGCCGGCTATGCCGAACTGCGAATTAGCCCAGAGCGATATCTTTTCGAGGAACATTTCAAACGCCTTTCATGATGGATTATGACGGGATTATACCATGCCGGAAAACCCCGGTCAACGGGGGCGAGAATCGCGAAAAAAGGGAAAACGGGGCGAAAAAAGCCCCGATTTGACAGGTTTTTTCGCATGCTGCTTTTCAAATGCCGAATGGTGTGGTATAATTACAATATATTTGTAAAACGGGTGTGTTATGAAAGACCTTATCCTGCTGCGTGAAAAACTCGATTCCGTCGACGCGGAGATACTGCGTCTCTATTCCGAGCGCATGGAGCTCGCGAAGGAGATAGGCGAAGTCAAGCGCGTTAACGGTCTGCCCATAGTCGATAAGGCCCGCGAGGAGGAGGTCGTAACCTCCCGCCTCGAGGCCGTCTCCGAAGAGCGCAGGCCCGGAGCCGAAAGGCTTATGCGCCTCCTAATAGACGAGTCCAAAGCCGCGCAGAGGCGCGGGCTCAATATCTATCTCATAGGCATGCCGGACTGCGGCAAGACCCGCATGGGGAAGAAGCTCAGAGAGCTCACGGGGCTGCCGCTCGCCGATACCGACAAGCTGATAATGAAGACGACGGGGAAGACCATCGACGAGATATTCGACGCTTCGGGCGAGGAGAGCTTCCGCCTCATAGAGGCCGCGGTGCTCCGTTCCCTGGCGCAGAAGGGCGGCATGATAGCCGCGCTCGGCGGCGGCACGCCCCTTTTCGGAAACAACGCCGAGGTGATGAAGCATTCGGGCTTCACGGTGTTCCTCGACCGCGCGCCGGAAAAGCTCCTTGACCAGAATATCGTCAACCGCCCGCTCCTTCGCGGCGGTACGCGTGAGGAGATTAATGAAAGGATAATGAAGCAGTATAAAGAGCGTCACGAAAGCTATAAGGCGATCGCCGACCTCGTTATAGACCCCGACGCGGAAGGAGCGGCGGAAAGGATAGCGGACTATTACCTTGAACGAATAAAGGCCGAATGATCTATAAAAAGGAGGTGCAGTTATGAAAAAACTCACGGCATTCATTCTTGTTATTGCTATGCTTGCCGCGGCATTGTTCTCGCTTTGCGGCTGCGAAACCGATAACGGAAAGGAAGCGAATATTGATCCGACAGAGGCGCCGGCGACCGACGCCCCGACCGAAGCTCCTGCGGAAGCTCCGACCGAAGCGCCGACGCCCGAACCCGCGAAAAGGCCTGGCGCTTATACCGAACTCGGGGATTATAAAACGAAGGAGCTATACAGCAACGTCACCGAGGAATACAAGAACTTTTTGTCTGACGGCAGGGTGATCCCGGGCAGCACTGTGACGGATCGGGCCTTTGGATACGAGGTCAAAACGAGCGGCTCTTTCGATGCGGATTATGAAAGGATCCTTTCGCTTGACAAAGACGGCGACGAAAACGATATCCTGCTTGAGCAGAACAACGACGGGATCCGGTATACATGGGGGTATAACAAACACAGTATCATAAAGACAGACGGCGACACGGTCGTATGGGAACGCAAATTAAGCTTCCTTCCGGGTGTTTTTGAAGCTCGCGGCGGCGTGATCGTGATAACGGCGATCAATAAAGAGGACGGTTACGATCAGGACTCGATAGTCGTACTGGATACGGACGGGCGTCTTTTGTGGACCGGGAAGCCGTTTGAAAAATCCGCGAATAAGCATTGCGACGTCAAAGCGATCTGCATAGGGGACGACGGAAGCGTCGCCATTATCGGGCGCTGCGGAGAAAATAAGGAGGAACTTTTCCTCAGCGTTTATTCGTCCTTAGGCGAGCTCGTTTCGGAAAATGCTTTCAGAACAGGCGCTTATTCGTCATCGCCGATCGCGCTCACACGCTGCGGCGACGGCTTTTTAGCGGTAAACGAGAAAAAATACTGTCAGGATATGGGCAGCGTAACGGACGTTCTCTTCATGAGCGGGGACGGGACTCCGATGAGCGCCGTCACCTATTCTATAGACGAGTGGGATCTTCATTTCAGCTCGGCGATGGAGTACGGAGGGCTCCTGTATCTTTCGGGCTATGCCGTCAGGATCGCCGGGGAAAAGGAGCTTGCCCCGCTGAGGGATTACCTGCTTGAAAGAATGCCCGACGGGAAATACCGCGCGGATACGGTCTCGCCGGAATGGCTCGGAAAATCGGTAAGGGAGTATTATAAGGCGGTACTGCTCGCCGTCGACCCCTCCGACGGGCACACGGTATTTATGCACACCGCGGAGGGCTGCAGATCCACGGCTTTGGTCACGGACGGCGATACGCTCTCGTGGAGCGTCGCGAACATTTTGTGGGGCAGGTTCTACACGACTATGTCATTGTTTAATTACAGGATATACGGACTGACCGACGTTTACTCCGTCGACCCGGAGGGCCGGATCGTAAGCGTTGAAAAGACCAACGGACCGTATTACGATTTCTTCTGAAAAAAGATACCACGGCGGCGCCGTGGTATCTTTACGTACAGAGTATTTATTTGAGTTTGAAGCAGAGCATCGTCATGTCGTCGAACTGTTCGCGGCCGTTCGCGAATAGTTTGACGTCTTTTTTCACGCTCTCGATGACCTCGTTCTCGTCCGCGGCGTAAAGCCCAGAAAGAAGCCCTGCGAGCCTTTCCTCGCCGTAGAGAGCGTTCCCCCTGTCATGCGCCTCGGTGATGCCGTCGGTGTAGAGGAAGAGCTTGTCGCCCTTTTTAAGCTGAGCGGTCTCCTCGCGGTAGCGCACGCCCTCCATTCCGGCGAGCACGAAGCAGTTCTTTCGTTTGAGGAATTCCGCCCCGTTTTCGCCGATGAGAACGGGAGGGTTGTGCCCTGCGCTGATGAACGAAAGCACACCGGTCGATATCTCCAGAACGCCTATCCACGCGGTAACGAACATCTCGGCCTCGTTGTTTCCGCAGAGTGCGTTGTTGGCAGTCATCATGGCTTCGTCGAGTGAAGGGATATCCCTCACGCAGTTCTGGATGGTCGTCTTGGAGGTCGCCATAAACAGCGCGGCGGGGACGCCCTTTCCGGAAACGTCTGCGATGACGAATGCTATCCTGTCCTTGTCGACAAAGAAGACGTCGTAGAAATCGCCTCCGACCTCCTTCGCCGCGTCCATGGAGGCCGCGACTCCGATCTCCGGTCTTCCGGGATATTTATCGCTCAAAACGGGAAGGAGCGAATGCTGTATTACCGTCGCGACCTCAAGCTCCGACTGCAGGCGGTTCCTCTCGAAGGCTATCCTCTTCTGCTTGTCGATATAGGTTATCATCGAGATCAGCAGGGTGAAGCCTACCGAGTTGACGAGTATGAAGGGAAGAGCGATCGTTTTGACGATGCCGAACGCGGTATCGAAGGGCTTTACCATCAGGAGCACGAGCCCGAGATGGAATGTCTCCATAGCCGCCCCGACGGCAAACGCCCAGTAGGGCTTAATGAGCTTGTCGTGCAGCTTCCACGAGAGCGTGCCGCAGATAATGCCTATGCAGCAAGTGGCGACAACGCATGCGGTCGCCGTTATGCCGCCCATGAAATACCTGTGCACACCGCAGATCGCTCCCGCGATCAGACCGCCGAGAGGGCCGCCCGTGAAGCCCGCGAGCATGGGGCCGATATCGCGGACGGATATGACCGCTCCGTTGAGACTGATCCCCGCGAGATTGCCGTAAACGCCGAGCACGCCGCCCAGCACGCCCGCGAGTAAGGAATAGACCCACCGGCGCCTGCTGGCTCCGAAGAACTTGGAAAGAAGGTCCTTCGCGCCGATAACCGCCGCGACAACGAGTATTACGGCGACGGAGCCTATCATGTTCGTAAAGAACACGTCCATGCTCCGTCCTTCCGCTGCCAATATCATGGGATTCATATTACTCCGCAGTCTCGAGCGCGAGCTCCATCATCTGAGTGAAGCTCGTCTGGCGCTCCTCAGCGGTGGTCTCGGGCTCGTCGTTCGCGATATGATCGGAGATCGTGCAGATGCACAGCGCGTGCTTGCCCGCTCTCGCCGCGTTCATGTAAAGCGCGGCGGCTTCCATCTCGACGGCAAGAACGCCCATTTTCGCCCATTTCATGGTTCCCATGG
>JAEEGL014784655.1_pt1 | contig 20983 bp, 20 predicted proteins | sample 9134231 | NCBI WGS metagenome assembly JAEEGL01 (sample SAMN16246548, study PRJNA631951) | gut metagenome | biome: gut microbiome; feature: rumen; material: fiber-attached | host: Bos | place: Iran: Karaj | collected 2018-10 | reverse complement strand
GACCAGGACGACATCATCTACAAGACCAAGAAGGCCAAATACCTGGCCGTCATCGACCGCGTGGTGGAAATCACCAACGCGGGCCGCTCCGTCCTCGTCGGTACGACCGACGTGGAGACTTCCGAGCTCCTCGATAGGATGATGCGCCTCCGCGGGATTCACGCCAACGTCCTGAATGCCAAAGAGCACGCCCGGGAGGCCGAAATCGTCGCCCAGGCGGGTCAGAAGGGTAAGGTCACCATTGCGACCAATATGGCCGGTCGTGGTACCGATATCAAGCTTTCCGACGAAGTACGGGCCGCGGGCGGTTTGGCCATCATCGGCACGGAGCGCCACGACAGCCGCCGCGTCGACCGCCAGCTCCGTGGTCGTGCCGGCCGTCAGGGAGACCCGGGGTCCTCGACCTTCTACATTTCCCTGGAAGACAAACTGATGCGGGTCTTCGGATCCGAGCGGATCGCCAAAATCGTCGACGCCCTCGGCATGAAGGATGACGAGGCGCTTGTCGCCCGCTCCCTTTCCAAGGCCATCGAGAAGGCCCAGACAAAGGTCGAAGAGAACAACTTCGGCATCCGTAAGCGCCTCCTCGAGTACGACGACGTGATGAACTATCAGCGCGAGGCTATCTATAGCCGCCGCCGCAACGCCCTCTATGGAGAGCGCATCGAGATCGACCTGCAGAATATGATGACCGATATGGCCGACATCCTCGTCAGCGGAGCCGAAGGGCTCGACTATGCCGGCTTCGAGGAGTACATTATGTCTTCGCTCTCGATCGATCTCGGCTTCGATGAGGATACCTACAACCATACCCGTCCGCAGGGCCTCGTCGACCTGCTGAGTGCCCATATGATGGATGTATACCAGCGCAGGATCGACACGATGATCACCAAGGTCGGCCCGTTCATCAAGCAGGTTTATGAGAAGCAGGGCTCGATCTATCAGAACATCGCCATCCCCATTAGCGACGGCCGCAAAGTCCTCAATCTCTCCGTCAACCTCAAGAAGGCCTACGAGAGCGAGGGCCGCGAGATCGCCAAGTCGCTGAGCAAGTCGCTCATCCTTTACCAGATCGACGAGCACTGGAAGCAGCACCTGCGCGATATGGACGACCTCCGCCAGAGCGTCCAGAACGCCGCCTACGAGCAGAAAGACCCGATCGTCGTCTACAAGCAGGAGAGCTACCAGCTCTTCTCCACGATGCTCGAGGAACTCTACAAGGACGTCCTGCAGTTCCTGCTCCGCTCCTTCATTCCGCTCCGCGACCAGAGCGAGGTGCAGTCCGCCCGGGCGCCCCAGCCCCGCCGCGATCTCTCCGAGATGCGGACCACCCGCAGCCAGGATCTCTCCACCAATGCAGGAGGGGAGAAGTCCCGCACGCCGGTCCGCGTGGAGAAGAAAGTCGGCCGCAACGATCCCTGCCCGTGCGGGAGCGGCCTCAAGTACAAGAATTGTCATGGAAAAGGCTTAGTATAAACTAAATAACACGTTATATGGAAACCAACGAAACCAGCAGAATCTCTGAAGGAACCATCTTCAAAGGTGAAATCTCCACCCCCGGCGATCTCCGTATCGACGGTACTTTCGACGGCCAGGTCTATGCCAAGGGCCGCGTCTCCACGGGTAGCAAGGCCATCATCAACGGCAACGTCGTCGGCGCGAATGTTGAGCTCAGCGGCACGATGAAGGGCAACTTCTACGTGAAGGACACCCTCAGCCTCCGGGCCGGCTGCGAGATCACGGGCGACCTGCACGTCAAGCGTCTGCAGGTCGAGCTCGACGCCAAATTCAACGGCAACTGCCGGATGCTCGCCGAGGGCGAATTCGACCGCCTCGCCGCCGAGATCAGCGGGAAACCGTTCGTCCAGGCAGCCCCCAAGGTGGCCGCCGCTCCCGCTGCCCCTGCCGCAGGGCAGCCTCATCCGGTTGCTCCCCAGCAGCCTGCTGCCAGTGCCTTCCGTCCCGCAGGTGCCAGACCGCAAGCCAAGTAGGATATGCCCCGCAAGAAACTCGTCGTCCTTTCCGGTGCCGGCGTAAGTGCCGAGAGCGGATTCTCAACCTTCCGCGACAACGGCGGCCTCTGGGATCAGTACGATCCGCAGGAGGTCTGCTCCATCGAAGGGTGGCGCCGTCAGCCTGCCAAGCTTCAGGAGTTCTACAACGGGCTCCGGGCGCAGCTGAAGGATGCAAAGCCCAATGCGGCGCACTATGCCATTGCGGAGCTGGAGCAGGAATATGACGTCCGCGTGATCACGCAGAACGTTGACAACCTGCACGAACGGGCCGGCAGCACGTCCGTCCTGCATCTTCACGGCGAGCTCACGAAGGTCCGTCCTGAGAATACCTACAACGACTGGGACGGCTATTCGACGAAGTCCGTCATCGACGTGGGATATCGGTCCGTCGGTGCCGACGAGAAGGGGCCGAACGGCGCCCGTCTGCGTCCGCACATCGTCTTTTTCGGCGAGGCGGTCCCCAACATCGAGAAGGCGGTGGATATCGTCTCAGGGGCCGATATCTTCCTCATCATCGGCTCCTCTCTGCAGGTCTATCCCGCCGCTGGACTGTACCGGTACGCGCCCGATGACCATCCGATTTACATCATCGATCCGGCTCCGCTCCTGATCCACGATCCGAGGATTATCCATATCAAGGAAGTGGCGACCAAGGGGATGGAGATATTCAAATCGAAGCTATGAAACGAATCGCTCTGACCTGTGCCGCAGCCCTCTGCCTTCTGCAGTCGGTTGCGGCACAGAGTGTTGTTCATCCCAAAATCGGCGAGAAGGTCTCCTGCGACTCGCTGGAAATCCGTCTTGTCGGCAAGAAACAGTATTTCAACCGGGCCGACACGTCCACCCGGGACGAGAACATTATCTCCCCGAAGTCAGTGAACGTCAGCCCGGACGGAGCCCGCTTCTACGTCAATTCCCTGGAAGGGTACAAGACCGTCATTTTCGATACGCATTCCTTCAAGCGGCTCGGCGTGGTAGAGCATTCCATCGACCACACGATGGACAGCATCTGGACCCGCTCCCCGCAATTCTTCCGCTTCCGGCACAGCTATCGCGACACCGAAGTTTTCAAGGGGAAACCGGTCGAGGGCACCTTCTCGCACGGCGGCCGCTTCTTCTGGGTGCCGTACTACCGGCGCAGTTTCGATATCAATGCGCAGGACCCTTCCGCCATTGCGGTCATCGATACCTACACGATGAAGATCTGCCGGATGTTCGAGACGGGCGTCTTGCCGAAGATGATCCGCTGCTCGCCGGACGGCAAGTGGATTGCCGTGTCGCACTGGGGCGAGAATACCGTCGGCCTGATCAATGTGGAAGGCCTCGACCCTGCTAGTTGGACCTACCGCAAGCTGATTGAAATCGAGCACAGGCTGGTGTTGAACCTGAGCACTTCCGTGCCGGTCGACCGCGATGTCAACAGCGGATTCTGCCTGAGGGGGACGGCCTTCACGCCCGACAGCCGCTATCTCTTCGTCGGCTGTATGGGTGGGGGAGGCGGCATCGCCGTCATCGATATGGAGTCGAAACAGTATCTGGGCCGTCTTACGGGGATGATGTCCAACCTCCGTCACATCCTCATCAGTGGCGACTATATGTATTGCAGCATCAACGGTGCCGGCTATGTGCTCAAGGCTCCGATGAGCGGCATTCTTGAGGCCGTTTCACAGCTGAAGGGGCCCGGCAGCACGGTTCAATACCGCGACTGGACCTCCTGCAAGGTCGGCTCCGGCGCCCGCACCATCGAGATGTCGGTCGACGGCCGGTATATCTTCGTGGCCTGCAATTATTCCAGCCAGCTGTGGGTGGTGGATGCGCGGACGATGCAGGCGGTGACCAAGATCGCGGTGGATTCCTTCCCGGTCGGCCTGGATGTCTCCCTGGACGGCAGGAATGTCTTCGTGACCTCCCAAGCCCGCCCCCACATCGGCGGCGGCAACGCGGTCAATATCTACGAGGTTACGTATAAATAGTTATCCGTTCAGCGCCTTCCAGAGTTCGTCTTTGAGCTCGTCCAGCCCCGTTCCCGCGACAGCGGAAATAAACAGGCAGGGGATTCCCTCCGGCAACTTCTTCGCGATGCGTTCCATCTTCCGCGCGTCGATGAGATCGCATTTGGTGATGGCCAGGACGCGGTCTTTGACCAGCAGTTCGGGATTGTACATCCGCAACTCGCCGAGGAGGATTTCGTAACTCTTTGCGATGTCCTTTTCTTCGCAAGAGACCATAAAGAGCAGCACGGAATTACGCTCGATGTGGCGCAGGAAGCGGATGCCGATGCCGCGCCCCTCGTGCGCCCCCTCGATGATGCCGGGAATGTCGGCCATCACGAACGAACGGTCGTCCCGGTAGGGGACGATGCCGAGGTTGGGCTCCAGGGTGGTGAAGGCGTAATTGGCAATCTTGGGTTTGGCCGAGGTGATGCTGGCGAGAAGGGTGGATTTCCCCGCGTTGGGGAATCCGACCAGGCCGACGTCCGCGAGGACCTTCAACTCAAGGATAAACCAGCCTTCGACGCCTTCTTCGCCTGGCTGGGCATAGCGGGGCGTCTGCTGCGTGGGGCTCTTGAAGTGGTTGTTGCCGAAGCCGCCCCGGCCGCCCTGGCAAAGGATCCGCTCCTCCCCGGGCTCGACCATCTCGAAGAGGGTCTCCTCGCTCTCGGCGTCCTTAATGACCGTGCCGACGGGCACCTCCAGGTAGATATCTTCTCCGTTTTTGCCCTTCCGCAGGCCAAAACTGCCGCCCGCACCGTTTCCCGCCCGGACGACCTTCCGGTACTTGAGATGGATCAGCGTCCATAGCTGCGGATTGGCCCGCAGAATGACGTGTCCGCCCCGGCCGCCGTCCCCGCCGTCCGGTCCGCCTTTCGGCACATACTTCGCCCGGTGCAAATGGGCACTTCCGGCCCCTCCGTGCCCGCTTGCACAGAAGATTTTTACGTAGTCTATGAAGTTACTCTCAGCCATAACGCTGCAAAGATACGGCTTTTTCTTCGGAATTTGGAATAGAATTTGAATTGTATTAACTTTGTAATCCCCGCAAGGGGAAAAGAAATGAAATATGAAAAAGTTATTTTCTATTCTTTCCGTAGCGGCGCTCATCGCCGCGGCGCTTGCTTTCACGGGATGTGAAAAGCATGCGTATTCCTACAGCACCAACAAGTTCCTCAATGCTGATACAAAAGAGGTAATCGGGACCAAAATGACGATTCCGGTTGGTACGACGGTCTTTATCGTCGCCGCGCAGAACAATGGCAAAGGAGCTTATCTGGATGGTACTTATACCGCAACAACTTCCGGTGAAAATGCCGCTGCCATCTTGTCGGCCGCCTCGGGCGAGCATAACGGCCAGGACTGCATTCAGGTTACCGGTGTTGCAAAAGGTCAGGCTACCGTAAATCTCAAACTCGACCACGACGGCTTTGATCTTACCAAATCGGTATCGGTGACGGTCCAATAATTGGTTTGGTGCAAGAAAAATGGAGGGCGGCTCGGTATGAGTCGCCCTCGTTTTGTATGGGTCGTATGCCTTATTCGGCTTTAGGACCAGGCTTCGGGCCTTTTCCGGGGCCGCCCTGGCCGGGTCCGGGACCGCCCGGCATCGGACCACCGTGGCCCTGTCCGGGATGGCCCTGACGCGATTTCAGCTTCTGCTGGATCTGGTTCTCGACATTGAAAAGCCGCATCAGCTGGCGGGGCTCCAGGATCTTGGCGAACTCGTCGACATACTTCTCGCGGATCGTGAGGGTCTTCTGCTGGTTGGCGAGACGGGCCTTCACAATGGTAGCAGCGTCTTCGGACGTCATTTCTTTCTTGTTTTTGGAGTGTTGCGGCTTGACGATAGCGGCGCTGACTTCGTCGTCATAGCGTTTGTAGAGCGGGACGAAGTCCGCTTTCTGGGCGTCCGTGAGTTCGAGTTGATAGACGAATTCACGGATTTTGGCATCGAAGAACTTCTCTTTGATGTTCTCCGGGTTTTTGTCCTGCGCTCCGAGTGAGAAGGCGGACGCGATCATAAGGATCGGGATGAGGAAATAGCGTTTCATTGCAGTTCGGTTTTGTTTGTTATTCATTAACGTATTCCGGAATGTCTTCGAGATTGTAATCGGTGATCATCGCGGCCTCTTCGTCGGTAATGCTGGCGAGGAAGCGCTCGATGGGGGTTTTGCGTGGCGCCGAGAGGGTGATGCCGATAACGGCGATGAGAATGGCGGCTGCAGCGGCGACGGCCCAGATCCAGGCACGGCGTGCCGGCGCGGCGGCGTTCGTGCGGAGGGCGGTCTGGCGGCACCGTCCAACAAGATCCCTAATGTATGCGGGGTTCTCCTTGTAGGGAAGCTCCCTTTTCATTTCGTCTATATTAATCATATCGCGTGGTCCTCCAAATATTTCTTAATGGTTTTGACGGCGTAGTGGTAATTGGTGCGAAGCGAGCCTTCACTGTGCCCGGTGATGCGGGCAATCTGGTCGTAGGGGAGTTCGTCGTAGTAGCGGAGGTAGAAGGCGACCCGCTGCTGGGTGGGCAGGAGCATCGTGGCTTTCTGGAACAGGACCGAAGCCCGGGATGCGTCCGGAGCACTTTCGGTGGTGACTTGCTCGGAGAGGGTCTCGGAAAGGTCGTCTATACTCTGGAAGAGTCGGACTCGCCTCCGAAGGGTCTGGAGTGCCTCGTTGGTGGCGATCCGGTAGAACCAGGCAGGGAGGCTGGATGATTCTCCGCGGAAGGATGCCGCCTTTGTGTAGATTTTGAGGAAGGTTTCCTGCAGGGCGTCCTCCGCGTCGTCGTGGCTTACGACCAACCGGCGGATATGCCAATACAGCCGCTCACCGTATTGGTCAGCCGCCAAATTGAGTATTTCCGTTGCGCCTTGCATCTTTTTTCGTTTCGCTTACGTATACAAGATGCGGGCCGGGGGGAAATGTTAAAAAAGATTCCGGGTCAAGCCCGGAATGACGGGTCAGAGCGTTTTCAGCAGCGCGAAGATGCGGGCGCGGACTTCGTCGATGGTGCCGGTGCCGTCGATCTCGTGGTAGAGACCCCGGGCGCGGTAATAGGAAATGAGCGGCTCGGTCTTGGCGTGGTAGGTGTCGATGCGGTTGCGGACGATCGCGTCGGAGGCGTCGTCGGCGCGGCCTTCGATCTCGGCGCGGTGGCGGATGCGGTCATAGATCATCGCGTCGGGAATCATAATGGAAACTACCCCGGAGAGGGATTCGCCGCGACGCTCCAGCATTGCGCCGAGGGCGTCGGCCTGGGCGGTCGTGCGGGGGAATCCGTCCAGAAGGAAGCCATTAACGTCCTTCACTGAGTTGAATTTCGACTCGATCATCCCTTCGACGACTTCGTCGGGGACGAGGTTGCCGGCGTCGATCAGCGCCTTGGCCTGCAGGCCGAGCGGGGTGCCGGCCGCGATTTCAGCGCGCAGCAGTTCGCCGGTTGACAGATGGCAGAGATTCCACGTTTCCACCATCGCTCCGGCCTGGGTGCCTTTCCCGGCACCGGGAGGCCCGAAAAGAATGTAGTATTTCATTTGTCGAGGATATAAATGTCCGTCAGGTTGCGGCCGATCTCGCCGTAGTCGAGACCGTAGCCGACGATAAACTGGTTTTCAATCCGGAGGCCGACGAATTCGACCGGCTCGTCGTGCTTGTAGGCGTCTTCCTTGAAGAGCATCGTGCAGATCTTGGCTTCCGTGGCGCCCTGCTCCCGGAGGAACTGCTTGAGGGCCAGGATTGTGGTGCCCGTGTCGACGATGTCTTCCATAATGTAGACCCTGCGGCCGGCGACGTCCGCCGAAAGGCCCGACGTGAAGACGACGCGCCCGGAAGAGGCCGTGCCCCCATTGTAGGAGGTCAACTTTATGGTGACAATCTGGCAAGGGAAATGCACGCGCTTCATAATTTCGGAAGTGAACATAATGGAGCCCGTGAGGACGCAGAGGAGGATGGGAATGTCGTCCTTTCCGGCATTGTCTTTTTCGAGGTCGGCGGCAACGCGGTCGATGCCTTTTTCAATTTCTTCCTGGGGAATGTAAAGCCGGAAAGTCTTGTCCAGCAGCGTGACTTTTTCCATAATGCGACAGATTTACGTTGAAAACTCAAAATTAATGAAAAAAACATATAAAAAATCGAAAATGGAAAAAAGATTTTTATGTTTCTTTCATTCTCTTTGGTCGGGATGCTGTAACTTGCCGGGGCTATGGGAATGTTATTTATATGGTTACAAGCCTGGCTGGGGGCGGCGGTGCTGCTATCCGGGGCGGGGGAGGCGGAGTCGATGGACGAATCGGTGCTGGAACGCTTCGAGGCGATGCACGCCCGGCCGGTTCCCCTGAATCTCGCTTCGCGGAGCCGCCTCCTCTCGTCGGGTCTCCTGACAGCCTATCAAGTCGCCAGCCTTACCGACTACCGCCTGCGCTATGGCGACATTCTCTCCGTGGAGGAACTTGCCCTCGTGGATGGATTCGGCCGGGAGGTGGCGGAGGCCCTTGTCCCGTTTGTCTCCTTCCGCTCGGCTTCGCTTCCCGGCGTCGCCGACAGCATCCGTTCTCCCGTGCGGCAGCATCTGGAATTCCGGACCAAGGGCCCTGCCTTCAAGTATCGGCTCTGTCTCGGCGAGCGGGCGGAAGCGGGTTTTTCCTGGAAGGGAGCCTTTCCTGCGGGCGCGTACGGGGTTTACTATGGAGACGGGAGGCTCGGGAAGGTCGTCGCAGGACGGTTCAACGTCCGGTTCGGTCAGGGGCTCGCCGTCTGGTCCGGGTTTGTGATCGAGGATCTACTTACGCCCTCCTCGTTTGTGAAAAAGGCAAGTGGCATCAGCCCGACGCATTCTTACAACCCGGAGTCGGCATTCCTTGGCGCGGCGGCGGACTTCGCCTTCGGCCGCTGGGACCTTTCCGTCTATGCGGCGGATAGTGGCTCGGGGGTCAACGCCGGGTGGAGCTGGCGAAGCGGCCGGGCGGGGCTGAGCGTCATCCTGCCCGACTATCGGAGTCCGCCGCGTATTTCGACGGATGTCCGGTGGAATCCGCGCGGCGTCCAACTCTTCGGTGAATTGGCTTTCGCGCCGGCCAAGGGCCATGTCGCAGCCGTCGGAGGCCTTTTGACGCCCATCGGGGAGCATCTCCAGGCGGCCCTTCGCCTCAGTGTCCTCCCTTCGGCCTATACACACAAAAAATACGGAGAGTACTCTGCGGTGGCCTCAATAGGTTTTACGGCCGGCAAGTACGTGCAGTTGAAGGGGCGCACCGGCTTCGGCGCTTCGGAAATCCGTCACCGGGGAGCGCTGGCGGCCTCTTACGCCGCGATGCCGATCCCGGGGGAGGACCCTCGCCGATATATGTTGAAGATCAAGGCGGAGTGGCGGTGGCGGATCAGCCCGTCCTGCGACCTGCAGGTCCGCGCCTCGGAGCGTCTGCGCAATTATGCCTCCGAGCGCTCCCGCACCGAGGTCCGCGCTGACTTCGGCTGGTCCGACGGCATCTGGTGCTCGCGATGCCGGCTCGATGGCGTCTGGTGCGACGGCGGGGGCATTCTTGCCTATGCGGAAGGGGGCTATAGCGGCTCTTTCCTCTCTTTCTCGGCGCGTTGCACCATTTTCCGGACGGCCGCCTGGGCCTCCCGTATCTACAGCTACGAACGGGATGCTCCCGGCAATTTCAACGTGCCGGCTTACTACGGGGAGGGCTGGGCGGCGACGTTCCTAGTTGGCGCACGCCAGACCTGGCGGTACGCGACCCTCAAGACATGGGCCCGGCTCTCCGTGGTACAAAAAAAGTCCGGGAACGCAGTGCCCGGACTTTCGATGCAGGTGCAGGTGTCTATTTAGGGATCTTCAGCTTCTGGCCGACCCGGATGACGTCGCTGGAGAGGCCGTTGGCCTTCTTGATCTTGTCGGGCGTGGTGCCGTAGTGCCTGGAGATGCTGAAGAGCGTCTCGCCGGACTTGACGGTGTGCGTGGCCTTGATGCCGGACGAGCTGGAGGAGGAAGAAGAGGAGGATTTCGATCCGCTCGAAGCGCTGGTGGAACCGCCCTTCTTCCGGCCGACCTTGAGGGACTTGCCGACGACGATGGTGTTGGACTTGAGACCGTTCCAGGTCTTGATCTGGTTGACAGTAGTGCCGTACTTGCTGGCGATCTTGCCCAGCGTGTCGCCGCTCTTGACCTTGTGGTAGATCCAGGAGTAGCCAGAAGATCCGGAATTGCCGGAGCCGGAGGACTTGCTGCCGCCGGTGTAGGAACTGCTGGATCCGCTGCCGGATCCGTGGTAGGCGGAGCCGCCGGAGCTGGTGCCCGGGTCGACATTCACGCTGCCGCCGAGGGCTGCAGACTTGGCATAGATGCTGTCCTGGTGGGCGATAAAGTCTTCGCTCCTGTCGGCGTGGAGCCGGAGGATGTAGGGATTGCCGGGCGTGGAGGAATTGCCGGGGACGATGTCCTTATAGTACTGCGGGTTGAGGTCGCGGAGCTCGGTAGCGGTGATCTGCGTGCAGGCGACGATCTGGTCAAATCCGACGTTGCGGTGGATGTGGAAGGTGTCCACTTCGCCCGGAATCTCGATCGGAGCCGGCCGGATACCGTACTCGCGGTGGTATTTGACCGCGTACATCGCACCCACCATCGCGGGAACGTAACCGCGGGTCTCGGCAGGCAGGTACGGGTAGATGTCCCAGAACTGCTTGCTGCCGCCGGCTCGCTTGATGGCCTTGTTGACATTGCCGGCGCCGCAGTTGTAGGAGGAAATGGCGAGGCTCCAGTCTCCGAAGAGGCTGTAGGCGTCTTTCAGGTAGCGGGCCGCAGCATCTGCCGATTTGTACGGATCTCTCCGCTCGTCGACGAAGGAGTTGATCTCCAGACCGTAGTTCTTGGCCGTAGCGTACATAAACTGCCACATTCCGGTCGCCCCGGCGCGGGATACCGCCACGGGATTGAGAGCCGATTCGATGATGGCGAGGTACTTGAGTTCCTCGGGGAGTCCGTAGTGGAGGAAGGTCTTCTCGAAGATCGGCATATAGTACTCCGACAGGCCGAGGAGCTGGCTCATCCTGGACGGCATCTTCTCCGAATAGAGGATCATCCAGTTCTTGACGGTCTCGTTGTAAGGGAGATCGATAAAGGCGTTCATATCCTTGAGCCGCTGGATCATAACCTCGTCGGGAACGTTGGAGGTGAAGTGGGCGGTCTCCATATTATAATTGCCTTCCTTGTTGCCGGCCGTACGGCGCTGCAGGGCATAGACGCTGTTGGTCGTGTCGCTCGGGCTGCCGTGGGACTTGCCTTTAGAGACGTGGGTCTCCGGACGCGAGGTCTCCGACTCGGTTTTGCCGGAGGCATCGGCTTGACGAAGCGACTCATTCTCCTTGCGAAGACGCTCATTCTCCTGACGGAGCGCCTCCAGTTCCTTCTTCAGCTCTTCCTTGGTCTCCCGGCCTTTTCCCTTGACGGTCTCCTTCTCCTCCGCCTGGCCTGCAGGCGGATTCTGCTTCACCTGCTCAGGCGAAGCGGTCTGCTGTCCGGCCTTGGCCTCGTCCTTATCCTTGTCCTTGCTGAGCGGCGGGAATATCTTGTTCCAGACGCTGGTTTTCTTGGTCGTGTCCACCTGCTCGGGCGTGGTCGTGACGGCACCGGCAAGGAACACGATGCAAAGGGCGGCGAGGGTTGTCAGTAATCTCTTCATAATACATAATGGTTAAAAACGGAAGCCCATCCGAATGCCGAACGAGGTTTGGGAAAGCCGGCCGCCGGTCGAGGCGATGGCATACCGGTCCAGCGGCTCGATGATCGCCGGCTCCAGCTGCATCGAGATGTCGTTGGACATATCGAAGTCGAGCATATAGGAGAAGACGTTGGCATCGATGACCTGCAGGAGGTAAAATCCGACCAGGGCGACGATGGAGTAGTCCCGGTACCGTCGGAATACATCCCGGTAGTACAAGGCCGTTTCGGCCGAAATGGGGCCGGAATAACTGGTTCCGGGGGTCGTGGCTTCGTTGTGAATCCGTTTGTATCGCTTATAGTTGATATCGTTGGTGACGAGAAAATGGGTGGCGCCGGCCATGCAGCCCCAGTAGATGGGAATCTTCCAGTATTCGCCGTTGTAGGCCTGTCCGAGGCCCGGCAGCAGGATGGAATAGATGGTGGCCTTCCCCGCCTGGGGATAGACGCCCCGCTTGTAATTGGCCGCTCCGTCCATCAAGGTGGCCCAATACACGGCCGCGGCCATCCCGAACATACAGATGCCGAGGGTCTTGGACCTGGTGTCGACGGCGGATACCGTCAGCGGCGTGTTGGGGTCCAGGGCGTAGGCCTCGTTATAGGCCTCGAGAGACTGGTCGTGCGCCTTGACGGATTTTTTGTATTTGACGGTGTAATAGGTGCCCAGCCCGACGCCGGCGCCGATACCTCCATAGACGATGGGAAGTTTCCAGTATTGCTTGTGGTAAATCTGATAGGAGCCGATGAAGACGGTCGAGCCGGCGAAAAGGGTCCCGATGCGGGCCTCCCGCTTATGGGCGAGGCCTCCGAAGAATTCCTGAAAGGAGAACAACTTGTCGGTCGTGTCCTTTCCTTCCTTCAGGGTCGTGTCTGCGTAGGTCTGCGTAAACGCGTCCTGCTTGAACTGGGCGGATGCCGTCAAGGCACCGGCCCCAAGCAGGACGGTCACAAGGACGATATGCAGACCCTTCAATCTCATCCTTCAATCGAGCCCAGGAATTTCTCCATCTCCTCGTCGGAGTTGAAGCGGATGGTGATGGAACCTTTGCCGTCGGGAGTGCGCCGCAGCGAAATCCGGTCGCCGAAATAGCGTCCGACCCGCTCCAGAATGCGGTAGTAGAAGTCGGGAAGATCCTTTTGAGCGGGCTTGTCGTCGCCTTCGTCCCCGACCTTGATGCCTTTGCGGGCACGCTCCTCCGTCTGGCGGACAGAGAGGTCGTAGCGGACGATGTCGTCGCACAGGCGCTCCTGCTCTTCGGGATCGAACACTCCGAGGAGGACTTTGGCGTGGCCGGTCGTAATCAGGCCGACTTTGAGGTCGTGCTGGATTTTAGCGGGGAGTTTCAGCAGGCGGAGGGAATTGGCGATGGAGGCCCGCTTCTTGCCGACCTTCTCCGCCATCTGCTCCTGGGTGAGATGGCATTCTTCCATCAGGCGCTGATAGCCAAGGGCGACCTCAATGGGGTCGAGGTCGGTGCGCTGGACATTCTCGACAATGGCCATTTCGAGCATTCCCTCATCATCGGATTCCCGAATGTAAGCAGGGATGAGGTCGAGCCCGGCGATCTTGCACGCACGGAAGCGGCGCTCGCCGCTGATGATCTGGTATCGGCCCGTGGGAATCCGGCGGACGGTGATGGGCTGGATGAGACCGAGGGTGCGGATGGAAGTGGCCAGTTCCTCCAAGGAATCGCGGTCGAAACTCAGCCGCGGCTGGAAGGGATTGGCCTCTATGAGATACATTGCGATGCGGGAAACGCCGCCCTCTGGCGCTCCTGCCGTGGGGGAGGAGACCTCTTTGTTGACGTATTCGACCGGCTTCCGGAAAGCGCTCATATCCGGAATGTCGTCTCCGAGAAGGGCGCCGAGCCCTTTGCCGAGCCCGCGGGGTGTTTTATTGCTTGCCATACTGTTTGATTTCGTTTTTGTCCATCACTTCCTTGGCGAGGTTGAGGTAGTTGGAGGAACCGTTGGATCCGATGTCGTACAAGATGATCGGCTTTCCGTGGGAAGGCGCCTCGCTGAGGCGGATGTTGCGCTGGATGATTGTCTCGAAGACCATATCCTTGAAGTGTTCCCGGAGCTCGCCGACCACTTCGGCGTGCACCTTGGTGCGGCCGTCGAACATCGTTACGACAAAGCCTTCGATTGTCAGGTCCGGATTGACGCCGGCCTGCACCAGGCGGATGGTCTGCAGGAGCTTTCCGAGCCCCTCCAGGGCGAAGAATTCCGGCTGGACGGGGATGATGACGGAGTCGGCGGCCGTGAGGGCGTTGATGGTAATGAGCCCAAGGGAAGGGGAGCAGTCGATGATGATGTAGTCGTATTCGCTGCGGATCGGGGCAAGGACCTGTTTGAGGACACTCTCGCGGTGATCCATCGTCTGGAGGTCGAATTCCGCCCCGACGAGATTGATGTGGGAGGGAATCATTTGGAGATCTCTCAACTCGGTCTGAATAAGGGCGTCACGGATATCCAGGCGGCCGATCAGGACCTCGTAGAGGGTCCGCTTGCTGCTGCTGTCCGGGGTGAAATTGAGCCCGGAAGTCGTGTTGGCCTGGGGGTCGGCGTCGATGATGAGCACCTTCCGCTCCAGCACGGCAAGGGAGGCCGCGAGGTTGATGGCGGTGGTGGTCTTGCCTACGCCGCCTTTCTGGTTCGCTATGGCGATAACTTTGGACATTGTCTCTAATCTATCTACTTTAACCTACAAATATAGAGAAAAAAGAGGGGAACTGCAAATTTCCGGCCAAGGCGGCGGTCGGGATTCCCGGAGATTTCGTATATTTGCATACGGATCAAAGGAATGGACGCTGCCACCTTCATACAAGTCATCCTGCCGCTCCGTCTGGAGTGGGAGCCGTACTATGCGTGCCGGGAGAAGGTCTCCGTCGGCGACCGCGTTACGGTGCCTTTCGCCGGGCGTTCGTATGCGGGCGTTGTGAGCGCCGTCGGGGTCACGCCGACCGTCAAGGCCGTCAGGGACGTGCAGTCCATCGACAACGGACTGGACCGCATTCTTCCGGAGGAAATCGCCTTCTGGCGCCAGCTCGCCGCGTATTATCTCTGTACGGTCGGAGAAATCTACAGGGCCGCCTATTCCCAGGGGGCGACGGCAGACGAGGAAAAAGCCGCCCGCTGGACGGCCGAACTTCAAAGACGGTTGGAGACCAAAACCGCCGCCCTGGAGAAGACCCGGCCGGGGACCAAAAAAGAGGCGGCGCTCCGGGAAGGCATCGAGCGGCTTCGTCGGCAACTCTCCGGAGAGGAGACCCCTGCCGCTTCGATCGGGACGCTTTCCACCCAGCCTGTTCCGGAAGCTGTCAGCACGGCCCTCCAAAGCGGGCGGACCGTCCTGTTGGAGGACAATGAGGATACACGGCGCATCGGCATATTCCTGACGCTTGCCTGTGAAATGCGCTCCAACGGGAAGAACGTCCTATGGCTCGTGGGAAACAGTGGAATGCTCGGACAGCTCCGTCCGGCCCTGGAAGCCGCCGGCGCCGTCTTTTTCGAGAGCGGCCAGACATCCGCCTCAAGGCGGAAGACGGTTTCTGCCGTCAGAAGCGGCGGCTATCTTCTCGTCGGAACCCGCGGCGCCATCCTCCTTCCGCATCACAATCTCGGCCTTGTCATCGTGGATGAAGAACAGGACCGTTCCTACAAACGGGAATCCCCGGCTCCGCGCTACAATGCCCGCGACGCCGCCCTTATCCTCTCCCGACTTCAGGGCGCGAAAGCCATCCTCGGCAGCGCCACCCCCTCGCTGGGGGCAATTCATAACGCCGACACGGGACGTTTTACCCGCGTCGTCCTGCCTTCTCCCGCCCCTGCAGGGAAACTCCTGGTCATCGATACGAGTCAGGAAAAGCGCAAGCGGGGAATGAAGGGAAGTTTCTCCCTGAAGATGCTGGACGCTGTGTCCCGGACGCTGTCTGAGGGGAAACGGGTCCAACTCCTCGTCGCCCGTCGCGCCTTCGATCCAGACCTCGCGACTGCGGATGAATTACGGGACCTCTTCCCGGAACACAGGGACGATATCCTCGCCGGCGACCTCGGCACCGTCTTGGATCCGGAAGGCAGCCGCATCGGCCTTGTCTGCCTGATTTTCGCGGATGCGCTCCTTTCGGGGGATGATTTCCGGGCTGACGAACGGGCGCTGCAGGTCTTCCGTCGGCTCAGGTGGAAAGCCCCGCTCGCCATCCAGGCCAAGAATACGGAACATCCTGTCTTTCAGGCACTGGAAAGGGGCGAGGACGGCACGGCGGCCCTGCTAAAGGAGCGCGAAGAGTTTGGCTATCCTCCTTTCTCCCGGATGATCCGCATTCTGATTCGCGATACCGCCCCCAAGCGGCTCGAATATCTCTCGTCCCGCCTTGCGGCTTCGCTCTCGACCGCGATCGGCGCCTCCTTCCTGACCGGGCCCTACGCGCCGGCGAGAGATGAGGACGGCACCCTCCGTATCATCCGCATAATGCTGCCTCGCGACCGGGAACTTCCCGTCAGGAAACAACGCATTCGAGAGACGGTCAACCGTTTTGGGGAAGAAACCAAATATATGGCGCATCTTGCCATCGACGTCGATCCGGCCGGATAAATAGAACAAACCCCGGTAGAATGGGTTCTATCGGGGTTTGAAGTGGTGTCGGCAGGAGTTGAACCGGCGACACATGGATTTTCAGTCCATTGCTCTACCACCTGAGCTACGACACCGTGGTTTGGGAATGCAAAGGTACAAAAATTTTCTTAACCTCCAAAAAAAAATGAAGTTTTTTGGGGGCGCTGTTGCAAAATCTCCATCTTCACCGTAAATTTGTAACATTATACGAACCACGTTTTTATGCAGAACCCGTCATTCAGAATTCTCGTCGTCGACGACGAACCGGATATTTGCGAGATCCTCGCCTACAACCTGGTCAAAGCCGGCTATCAGGCCGATATTGCCCATTCGGCCGAAGAGGCCCTCAAGATGGACCTGAAAGTGTATGACCTTCTCCTTCTGGACGTGATGATGGGGGAGATGTCTGGATTCGCGCTGGCCAAGCACCTCAAGGAAGATCCCGCGACGGCGCGCATTCCCGTCATCTTCCTCACGGCGAAGGACAGCGAGGATGATACCCTGGAGGGGCTCAGCCTCGGGGCCGACGACTACATCACCAAGCCCTTCTCCATCCGCGAGGTGGTGGCCCGCATCGGTGTGGTGCTCCGACGCTTTGAGAAGCCGCAGAGCACGGCCATCGTCTTCAAGACCCTCGTGGTGGATCCTGTCGCCAAGACAGTCTCCGTTGACGGAGCCCAGGTTCTTCTCACCCGGATTGAGTTCGAGTTGCTTTGCTACCTGCTCGAGTCCAAGGGCAAAGTGCTCAGCCGTCAGGACCTGATTGCCAAGGTCTGGTCGAAGGAGGAAGAAGTCCTGGACCGCACCGTCGACGTCAATATCACCCGTCTGCGCAAGAAGATCGGCCCGTACGCTTCCTGTATCCGCACCCGTTCGGGTTACGGCTATTTCTTTGGCGAATAACCGCATTATGCGCCGCTATTCCAATCCCCTCAGCCGGAACCTGGTTCTGAGCCTTGTGGTGGTCTCGGCCCTGTTCGTGGCGGGATTCCTCTGGCTCAGCGCCGCCGATTTCCTGCAGGGATCCTGGCGTTTTGTGGTGCTGGTGACGGCGATGGTGGTCGCGATTTTTCTGATTCTCTCGTATTTCGTCGGGCAGATCAACCGGGTGATTGGCGACCAGGCCGACGTGGAGAATGCCGAGATCCGGCGAGACCTCACCCAGAACATCGCTCACGAACTGAAGACCCCCGTGGCCAGCATTCAGGGCTATCTGGAGACTATCCTGGAGACGCCGGATATGGACGTGGAGACCCGCAATCAGTTCCTGGAGAGAAGTTTTACTCAGACTCGGCGCCTCACGGCGCTCCTGCAGGACATCTCCACGCTCAACAAGATGGATGCGAAGTCTCCGGCATACAAGATCGAGTCCGTCGACATCTGCAAGATGGTGGAGACCATCGCTGCGGATACGGCCCTCCAGCGGGACGCTGCACAGATGACTTTCCGCAACCAACTATTTCCGCCAATCGTCATCAAGGGGGACTATACGATGGTGTACAGCATTTTCCGCAACCTGATGGACAATGCCATCGCCTACGCCGGCGTAGGTACAACCGTCACGCTGACGGCCGCCCGCGAAGAAGATTGCTGGCGCTTTGTCTTCCGCGACAATGGTGCCGGGGTGCCGGAAGCACATCTGGAGCGGCTCTTCGAGCGCTTCTACCGGGTCGACAAGGGCCGTTCCCGCAAACTCGGCGGCACCGGTCTCGGCCTGGCCATCGTCAAGAACGCCGTCCTCATCCACGGTGGCGACATCACCGTCCGCAACAACGATACCGGCGGCCTCCGCTTCGATTTTACCCTGAAAGTCAATTACTTTGAGACGGGAAAAACCGCTCCGGGTCATAAACGCTTCAAAAAGCAAATCTAAGGATTTGGTGTGAAATTTGCAACGGCGATCGCTTTCTTTAAAAAATGAAACGATTTTTCTATACATTAACCGGACTTGCTGCAGTCACTCTTGCGGCGGTTTCCTGCATCAATACAGAAGAATATGATTCCCAGGCTGTCTCTCCTTCCGGCCCTACGAAGGATGACGTACTCGACGATGAGGTGACGGAAATCGTGGAAGGGGAAAGTTTTACCCTTCCTTCCGCGGATACGGAGGCTTCGGCCGACAATATCGGTCATTCCATTTTCGACCGCTGGATTACCTTGACCTGGTCTTCCTCCGGGGTTGCCGTCGAGGGGGATGAGCGAGGTCTGGTTTCCGTGAGCGGCGGCCACGTTACTGTACGCAACAGCGGCTACAAGAATGCCAATGACGATCTCGACAAGATCATCTTCGAGCTCAAGGGATCGTCCTCGGACGGTTCGCTCAAGCTTTACGGTTCGCGCAAGGCCTGCTTGTATTTGAATGGGCTTTCGCTGACCAATCCCGCAGGGGCTGTCATCAACAACCAGTGCAAGAAGCGCACGTTCGTGTATGTGAAAGGGAGCAATACCCTTGCGGATGCGACCAATGCGGCCTATACGGCGACAGAGAATGAAGATTGCAAAGCCGTCTTCTTCAGCGAGGCCCAACTTGTCTTCTGCGGGGACGGCTCACTGACCGTGAGTGCCAATAACAAGCAGGGGAAGGCCGGTATTACCAGCGACGATTATCTGCGGTTTATGACGGCTCCGACCGTCAAGGTCACCGCCGGGGCATACGCTGGGCACGGTCTGAGGGGCAAGGATTTCGTCGAGATTGATGCCGGGGCCCTGGAGGTTTCGACGGCGGCCGCGATGAAAAAGGGCGTTACCTCCGATTCGCTCGTCGTGGTGAAAGGCGGGACGACGACCGTGACGGTGTCGGGGAGCGCCGCCTACGATTCCGAGGATAAGGAATATACCGGCACGGCCTGCATCAAGGCGGATTATGCCTTCCAGATGAGTGGTGGGGTAGTGACGCTCACCAATTCCGGATCGGGCGGCAAGGGCATCCGGGCCGGGTCGCACTATGATTCTACCGAGAAGGACCATACCCTTCCTGACAGCTTTGTTTCAGGTGGCACCCTGACCATCAAGACGACGGGTGCCCGCTACAACGGCGGAAGCAGCAGCTACACCGGCAACGACGCGGCACTGGGCGGCAATTTCAAGGTGACGGGCGGCACCATCAATGTGCAGTGCACCGGCGCCAAGGCCAGCGGCAGCACGATTTCCTCCAAGGGCATCAAGATCGGCTACAAGGCCGATCCCTCCGGCTCCACCAAAGCCGGGCCGGGCGGCGGCGGATGGCCGGGCGGTGGCGGCGTACAGAGCTCCAAGGGCAATGAAAGCATCGAGTGCAAGGGCGTGATGACCCTCAGCGGTGGGGATATCTATGCGTATTCCTCCTCGGATGACGCCATCAATTCGGCCGCCAATATGACGGTTGACGGCGGATATGTGATGGCCTATTCGACCGCCAACGACGCGATGGATGCCAATGGCAATATGTACCTCAAGGGCGGCTACGTCTATGCTGTCTGCACGGCAGGCACGCCGGAAGTGGCGCTGGATGCCAATACGGAGCAACGGTATAAGCTCTATGTGCAGAGTGGGGTTACCCTTGTGGCGTATGGCGGTCTGGAGAGCGGCTATTCTGCCGAGCAGACCTGTAAATCGTATTCCTGCACCTCCGGAGCATGGAACGGGTTATATAACGGGAGCACCCGTATTGCCGCCTTCAAAGCCCTCTCTTTTACGAGTGTGACGGCCAGCGCCCCTTCGCTTTCAGGGGTCACTAAGGGCGTCTCCGTCAGTGGAGATACGTATAGCAACGGGTATTGGGCTAAATAACTACGGCTACGTGGAGAGGTCTTTGACCACGAGTCCGGCCAGCGTCATTCCAAAAATCGCCGTGATGGGGCAGGTGGTGCCGTTGATGGTCTTCTTCGGATCGCCGTCTTCGGGCGCGGGCCCCTGATTCTCAAGTACTTCATCGTCGTAGACGCAAAGAATTTCCTTCGCGGGGAGGGTGCCTTCGCGACGCATTTTCTTGCGGAGGAGGAAGCCGAGCGGGCAGCCGCGGACGTCCCAGAATTCCGCGACGCGGATCTTGGTGGGATCAGTCTTGAGGGCGGCACCCATGGAAGAGAACACTTTCGCCCGGGTTTGGGAGGCACGTACCAGCAGCAGGCGCTTGTCCTTCAGGGCATCGATGGCGTCGATGACATAATCGTAGCTGTCCAGGGCGAAGGATTCGTAGTCCTCATCGTGATAAGCCTTCACGATGGCCTCGATCTCCGCCTCCGGGTTGATCTCCAGCAGGCGCTCCCGCATTACTTCCGCCTTGGGGCGACCGAGCGTCCGGGTTGTCGCGGGCAACTGGCGGTTGACGTTCGAGGGCATCACGACGTCCGGATCCACCAGCGTCAGATGGCCGATGCCGGAGCGGATCAGCCCCTCGGCGCACCAGCTGCCGACCCCGCCGACACCGAAGAGGATGACGCGGGTGCGGGAGAGGCGCTCCATCGTTTCGTCGCCGAGGAGAAGGGCGGACCGGGAAAAAAGTTCATTCATAGGAGCCGGTTTTTCTGCAAAATAACACCAACTTCTTGAAAAGGGCAAATTTTTTTTGTAAATTGCACTCGTATGGAAGAAAGACAACAATCCCGTCGGATCCAGACCTCGATCCTGAACGGGCTGGAGAGAAAGGCGCTGGAGT
>JAEEGL013251418.1_pt1 | contig 20983 bp, 15 predicted proteins | sample 9134231 | NCBI WGS metagenome assembly JAEEGL01 (sample SAMN16246548, study PRJNA631951) | gut metagenome | biome: gut microbiome; feature: rumen; material: fiber-attached | host: Bos | place: Iran: Karaj | collected 2018-10 | reverse complement strand
TTCTTCGGCAGAAAGATTAGAATCACGCGTTCACAGATTTCAAGACGCGCGCTTACTACGCAGCAGGCTAACGTACACAGAGTTAAGGTTGTTGTTGACGGCACCCCCAAGTCAATGAACGTTTGCACACGTTGCCTTCGCTCAGGCAAAGTAGAGAGAGCGTAAGCTTTTAGCTAAAGTGAAGAATAATAAGAGGCTGCACCAACCGGTGTGACCTCTTTTTTATTGTCTAGTCAATTAAAACGGGCTGTCATTATGACAGCCCGTTAATAGTTTAAATTTGTTGAAAGATTACTTCTTGACTTCAATAACGGATTTGCCGCCCATGTAAGGTCTCAGAGCCTCAGGGATCCTGATCGAACCGTCCTCGTTCAGATTGTTCTCGAGGAAAGCGATGAGCATTCTCGGAGGAGCAACGCATGTGTTGTTGAGGGTATGCGCAAGGTAAGTTCCCTCAGGTCCCCTGATCCTGATCTTAAGACGTCTTGCCTGTGCATCGCCCAGGTTGGAGCATGAACCGACTTCGAAATACTTCTTCTGTCTGGGTGACCATGCCTCAACGTCGCAAGACTTGACCTTGAGGTCAGCCAGGTCGCCGGAGCAGCATTCGAGAGTTCTTACGGGGATATCGAGTGAACGGAAATAATCTACCGTGTTCTGCCAGAGCCTGTCATACCACTTCATGGAATCTTCAGGCTTGCAGACAACGATCATCTCCTGCTTTTCGAACTGGTGGATCCTGTAGACACCGCGCTCCTCTATGCCGTGGGCACCGACTTCCTTACGGAAGCAGGGAGAATAGGATGTAAGTGTTTGGGGGAGTTTGTCCTCGTCTGTGATCGTGTCGATGAACTTGCCGATCATGGAGTGCTCTGATGTACCGATGAGATAGAGGTCCTCGCCCTCGATCTTATACATCATGTTTTCCATCTCAGCAAAGCTCATAACGCCTGTAACAACAGAGGATCTGATCATATAAGGCGGAATATAGTAAGTGAATCCGCGGTCGATCATGAAGTCACGCGCATAGGAAAGACATGCGGAGTGCAGTCTTGCGATATCGCCCTTAAGATAATAGAAACCGTTGCCCGAAGTCTCTCTGGCCTGATCGAGCTCGATGCCGTCAAGCTTTTCCATGATGTCAACGTGATAGGGAACTTCAAAATCCGGGACGAAGGGTTCACCGAACTTCTCGATCTCGACATTCTCGGAATCATCCTTGCCGATCGGAACAGAAGGATCGATGATATTAGGGATGACCAGCATGATCTTTCTGATCTCTTCCTCGAGCTGTGTCTCCTTAAGGGAAAGAGCCTCGAGTTCTTCAGCCATATCCGTGACCTGCTTCTTGATCTCTTCAGCTTCTTCTTTTTTGCCCTGGCCCATGAGAGCGCCGATCTGTTTGCTGATCTTGTTGCGGTTTGCTCTTAAAGCCTCTGCGCGGGTCTTGCTCTCGCGGAATTCCTTATCAAGTTCTATGACCTGATCGACAAGGGGAAGCTTTTCATCCTGAAACTTGTTCTTTATGTTTTGCTTTACGATGTCAGGATTTGTGCGTAAAAATTTAATATCAAGCATATTTTGTCACCTCTTAATTAATAACCTATTTATTGTATTCTTACTTATCCAAGGTTTCAATCTGTCTCAACAGACATATTGCCGTCATAGGATCCGGAAGGATATTTGCATGAAGGATCCCAGAGAATGAATTCGGTTATTCCGAGATCGTGGATAGCCTTGATCTGGGAGTTGATCTCTCTGTAGCCGTATTCGATATAGTTGCCCTTGCCGATGTAAGAAGCAGTAAAGGCCTGAAGATAAGGTCTTACTGTCGTAAATCCGGGCTGCTTGTATATCGCCTGGCATTCGTGAAGTACACTGTATACCATCAGATAAGGCTGTTTGTCTGGATAGTCGAAAACATGTCCGCCGAGCATTGTTCCCAGCGCGTAGTGTGACGGGTAGACCATCGGGCAGCATGAGTCTATGCCGGTCATTCCCAGAGTTGAGAAGTTTTGTCCGATTATCTTCGCGTCTCCTTCAGAAGTCAGCACGATTCCGAAAATATCCGCCGATACCGGAACACCGTATGTATCCTGTATCCTGATCCTGGCCTCCTGAAGGAATCTGTTGACCGCTTCGGATTTCTCGGGGTATTGCCCATCTTCTCCGAAGTAAGGCTTAACCTTGTTCTTTGTAGCTCCGGCAGGAAATCTTACATAGTCGAACTGTATCTCGTCGACGCCGTGCTCCGCGGCCTCGATTCCTATTGCGATCAGGTAATCCCAGTTATCGGTATTGTAAGGATTTAAAAAGGGTTTGTTGCCCTCGTTGCTGAACTGGACAACATTGCCGTCAACATCCTGTATTGCCCTCTCCGGGAAATGCTGGGCAGCGACCTGGTCGTTAAAGGATACGATCCTTCCGATAACCCTTATGTTGTTGTTGTGACACTTCTCAATTACCGCGTCAAGATCGTAAGCATCCCATACATAGCCGATCTCTTTGGCTGTCGGAACCTTTGACATGTAGGGAAGACCGTATTCGTTCTTAAGATCGATAACGATGGTGTTGAGTTCGCTGTTATTGCACAGTTCTATAGCTTTATCGAGAGCGGAGCCGGAACCGATATAAAGCCCCTTAACCTCAAAGTGATCAGGGACTTTTACCTCGTCTTCGAGAAGTTCGGGCAGTTCGCGCCAGTAACTGTCAGCCAGCGGCGTGGCCTCCAGCTGCTCCGTGTGGTAAACGGTCGGCTCGGTATAAGTCACTTCGGTAGAGACCAATGTAGCCAGGACGGGAACATACTCAGATGTTTCAGAAGTCCTCGCGTAGTTGATGACCTTGGTGACTCCCATGGTAACCAGTACGACGGCAAGTATCGCGGATAAAGATAAAAGGATGGTGATTATCCTTTTGAGTCTCATTACTTCATTGTTGTCTGAACCGCTGTTTAAATAATTATTATTTAACATAGGACAATTATACAGACATGACCTGAAAAGAACAATTGAGGAACGTTCGCGGCAGGAAAAGAAGACTGAATTGTGATAAAATCTTTTTAAGAAATATTGGAAGATCATCCAAAGCGGGTTGTATATGATAGTTCGTAATTGTTCTGGCGGAATAGTTTTTACCGGAGACAAAGTACTGCTTGTCTGTAACGACAAACAGGAATGGGGTTTCCCGAAAGGCGCTGTTAAGACCAGCAGTGATCTGAGCCTGTCGGAATTTGCCAGAACCCGTGTTAAGACGGAGACCGATGTTGATGCAAAGGTTATCGCACCGTGCGGAAAGACCAATTATGAGTTTTACTCGATATCCAGAAGAAAACCTGTTCATAACAATATCTCCTGGTTTGTAATGAAGACTGAAAGCGAGGCGTGCAAGGCATTCCCCGAATCCGGCACTGTTGACTGCAGATTCGTTGAGATAGCCAGAGCGCTTGATGAGATAACATACAGTCAGGATAAGTCCCTGCTCATGATGGCTTACCAGAAATACAGGGAGAGTATAAAGGATTGAGCCTTATTGTCACCCTCAATAGAACCGGAGATTCAAAGACAGAAGTAAAGAAGTCTGTCTTTATCGGAAGGAGCTTCCATATCACATCCCCGGATGAGGCTGCCGCATTTCTTTCGGAGGAACGGAAAAAATATCCGGACGCAAGACATCTTTGTTATGCCTGGGTATTAGGCGGAGAGGTGTCCAGACAGAAATCCAGTGACGACGGAGAACCGCAGGGAACAGCAGGACAGCCTTTGCTGGATCTTCTCACTTCAAACGGTTTTACTGATTCCCTGGTCTGCGTCACAAGATATTTCGGAGGGACACTTTTAGGCAAGGGCGGACTTAAAAGGGCTTATACCGATAGCGGAAGACTGGCCCTTGAGGACGGCGAACCGGTCACTCTTATTCCTGCGTTAAGATGGAAAGAAAGATGCTCCTATTCTGTTTTCGAGATGCTGTCGCGAAAAGCCGGACAGTCAGGATGGCAGATAGGGAATATAGAATACGGACAGGATGTTGCATTTGAGATCACGGTTCCCAAGGAAAATGAGAATGAACTGGTAAGATACTGTCTTGATCTCTCGGGCGGTGCGCTTGTACCGGGAGATCCGGAAAGCATTCTCATGACGGGTGAAAGGGTTTCTTTAACCTGACTTGCGCTTTGGACCAAAATCGCCCAAAATATGTGGGGGAATCAGGGATAGAATAACTCCATCCGATCGTTTCAGAGGTATCAGTTAATGGAAAATGAGAATAAAGAAAGCAATAACACACCGGAACGCGTACCGGGCGAAAGCGCAAAGATAAAGAGCCTTCGCTTTACGGTAACTGTCCTGTCTGTGGTCCTTTTGGCCTGCGTTTTGTTTTCGGGTTTTCAGTCAATATATATCTTCAGGCTCAACAGCGGTCTGGAAGGAATTCTCTCTTATACTATGTTCGCCTCAAAGAATAAAGATACGGCAGACGGAACGGGGGAAACGGAAGAATTAGTGCCCGTCTCTTCCGGCGAAAGGCCTGAACCCTGGTTTTCACTGGAGGACGCGACAGCGGTTTCCTCTTCTGACAAGACAAGGCTGTCTGTAGTGGATATCTTTAAGAAAGTAAGTCCCGCCACAGTTTCGTTAAATGTTGTGAGCGTGGATAATGACAAAGAAACAAAGCTTGGCTCAGGAACGGGATTTATTATCACGGATGACGGATATATCGTTACAAACCGTCATGTGGTCGTTCTTGCGGATAAGGCTGTAAGCACATATTACGTTACAGTCATCCTGCCTGATGACACCCAGCCTGTCATAGCCCAAGTCGTCGGAAGCGATGAACAGACGGATATTGCTGTCCTGAAGGTAAAGACAGACAGAAAGCTGCCCTTTGTGACATTGGGCGATTCAGACGCTCTTCAGTCCGGAGAACTTGCCGTCGCGATAGGAAATGCAATGGGTACATTTGACGATTCTGTCACCGTCGGCGTTATCTCAGCTCCTTCCAGGGAGATAGTCCGCAACGGTTACCAGGTGAATATCATCCAGACAGATACGCCCATTAATCCCGGAAACAGCGGCGGACCGCTGATCAATTCATTCGGTGAAGTAATAGGCATCACAAATACCAAGATCGTCACGTCCACATCGGAAAATATAGGATTCGCGATACCTGTCAATTCCGTTAAGAAAGTAATAGAAAGTCTTGTCAATTACGGTGTTGTGGTTGGCCGTCCTTATCTTGGCGTGTCATTGAAATATGTTCCGGCTGATTCATATTTCGGAGCTGACGGCGGAGTGTTTGTCGCCGGACTGGTAAAGAACGGACCGGCCGAGGAGGCAGGTCTTGAAATAGGAGACAAGATCTTATATATCGATGATGTTGAAATCACGGATACCGGTGATATTATTAATGTGCGCGATTCCCATATGGTAGGCGATATGGTAGAGATCACTGTTGAACGTGACGGCGAGCAGTTAACGCTTACCCTTAAGATCGGTGACGGTGCCGACTATCCGGAATAACGCAAAACGAACGCATAATTATTTAAGGATGATATTTATATGAGTAACGGAAGCAACAAAAAGATCGGAACAAAAGTAATGGCATGGATATTGATCGGAGCTCTGCTCCTGACTTTTGTTTTCGCGATCATAGTTGTTCTGGTACAGCAGATGAACGCAGCGCCCATCGGCTGACGGAACGTTATCTGCTTACGGCACATCCCTTATCTGAGCTAATCCGTCTTCGTGGAATTCCCAGGTGTATTCTGCTGATTTTGCAGTGATGAACTGTCTGTAATTGTTCATCCTTATGAAGCTGTTTACCCTGTCATACCACTCCGGATTAGGCGATTCCGATATGAAGTAGATGACGTAGAATGTTCCGTCGATCTCGATCAGTGTCTTGTCGCCGAGTTTTCTCTCAGGTGAGAAGATCCAGTCGGCAATGGTTTTCTGATGTTTGGCGTAATAGATCTGATTGTCATGTACCACTGACAGATCACCCGCGAGAATATAGTCGTTATAAAGATTCTCTATCTCATTACAGCTGTCCGCGTCATCGATATAATCGAATATCTCCTGTCCCAATGCCTGTGTAGCCGCGATATCGGGGACCATATCCTCGTTCAGCTGCTGATTTGCCGTGATGATATAACAGTTGCGGAGCTTCTCGTCCATTCTTTCCCTGGATACGAAAACAAGGATGATAGGGAATCCGTCTTCATCGGGGATGATCGTGGCATCTCCGACATTTCTCGATTCATCGAAAAGCCACTTCCTGAAATCCGTGTGAGTGATATCCTCAAACCTGTTATTCGCGATAAGTGTGGAATCCTGCTGGGAGAGCGTGTTAGCGGCGACACCGGAGAAGTACTTGGCCGCGCACTTTTCGAACTTTGAAGGATCGCCGTCCATACTGTCTATGATCTTCTGCGCATGAAGGTTCGCGGTGTCGATAAAGGCCTGCTCTCTCTGTTCATATGTGATCCTTAAGATCTTGTAGCTTACAAGGTCATATATATTGCGGGACTGGTTATATGCGTTTTCAGCCTGTTCGTCTGTGGCGGAGAGCTGAATTAGCTTCTCGCCTTCGGCATAATCCTCGGTGAAATACTTTCTGGCAAGAGTGTTGATGATTATCTGTTCGTCAACCTGGCTTCCGAATACACCCTTGATGTAAGTGTCAAGAGGAACGCCGAGTTCGTCAGCTTTGGTCTTGAGCCAGTTTATATAAGCGTTTGCGCGTTCATAATGAGCTTTCTCTATCTCAAATCCCTTGGAAGTCGCGTCATCGTAGAGGATCTCCATTTTCTGGAAGTCCTGGGCGGTAACGAATCTGAAGTAGTCCCTGTATGTTGCGAAATTCTCGTCGTCGAGGTAAGGGGAAGACAGCATCTTCTCGGTATCGGCTGCGAAAAGGTCGACGCCTTCGTTCAAAAGCTCATAATGATACATGAAGCTGAACTCGCCGCTTGTGATATCTCTTCCGTTGACGGTAAGAGGGTTTTTGAAGGATTCGTCCATTCCCTTGTCCAGCGCGAAAGAGAAAACAGCTATAGCTGCCACAACAACGATGCCGAACAGCACAAAAAGAATGCCGGCATTGCGTCTTTGTTTGCCGCGGTCAAGCGCTGCCTCGTTCTTGTCCAGATTGATCTCGGTAGGATTCTCGTTTTCTTTGGGAGTGGATTCTGTTTTTTTACCTCCCGGCAAAGACGGAAGCTTTGGAGCTTTAACAGTCTCTGCGGGCTTTCCGGTAAGAAGCTCGGGATCGATATCCGCCAGTTCGCTTAAAGTGACGCTCTTTTTCTTTTCTTCCGCGGGAGCTTCCATAAAATCATTTGTCGGAATACTCTCGGAAGAATCCAATATCTCACTATTAATTGCCTGCTCGTTTACCACCGGTACGCGGGCGGGCTTATTCTCATTTTTATTTCTGTTATTCTTACCCTTCATTTATTTTCCCCTTTAAATAAGATACAGACTATGGACACTTTACCATAAAAGAAGAAACAACTTTGCTAAAGTATGCTATTATTAACACGTTTGTAATCTAAGAATAATAAAAGCCTGGGGTAATATGTGGGAAAAGATAGTCCAATACTGAAAGAAAAACGAGGCACTTTACGGTACCTGGCAGAATATTGGCCCCAGCTGCTCCTGGCATTTCTGTTCCCTTCGCTGACGATCCTTGCGGCTTTTGCCGTGACAGGATGCTATCCGTTCGGCAAGAGAACGATGCTTACGGTCGACCTTTACCACCAGTATTGTCCTTTCCTTGTGGCATTCAGGAATAAGGTCCTGTCAGGCGAGTCGCTGTTCTACAGCTGGAATGACGGTCTTGGTCAGGAATACCTGGCTTCATTTGCCAATTATGCCTCGAGCCCGCTTAATATCTTCGCGCTGTTCTTTGATGCGAAGACAATGCCGGTATTTATCCAGTTCGTCACATGTCTGCGTGCCGGACTGGCATCCATATTCATGCTGTTCTTCCTGTCCTCCAACGATAACAAAAGGATAGACAATATCACGGTCGTCTTCAGTTCGTCATACGCTTTGTGCGGATGGTTTATCGCTTATTTCTGGAACATCATGTGGTGCGATGCCGTCGTTCTGCTTCCGCTGATCCTGATCGGCCTCAGAAAACTCCTTCTGGAGCATAAGTACGGTCTGTACACGATATCTCTTGCCACGGCCATAGTCAGCAACTATTACGCCGGCTATTTCATTTGTCTATTTGTGGCATTTTTCGCGCCGGCATATTATATCTGCCTGTTCTCGCGGGCAAATCCTAAGGGAGACCCCGGAAGGCTTTGTTTTAAGACTTTCTTAGGTTCCGCCGTGCGCTTCGCGGTATCGAGTATCGTTGCTGCCGGTGCTTCGGCGGTAATAACTATTCCGACTTATCTGATACTGAAGAACTGTTCCGCTACAGGCGATCCCATCAATGTGGATTATGCTCTCCAGAGTGATCTTTTTGATTTTTTCGGCAGGCTGATGGTGGCTGCAAATCCGAATATCAGGGACGGAATGGCTAATGTTTACTGCGGTCTTGTTATAGTGCTTATGCTGCCGCTGTTCTTCCTTCTTCCTTCAAGAACGGGGATCAGGCTCAAGCATAAGATCGTATTCGGAACGCTTTTGGCAATAATGTATCTGAGCTTTACAAACCGTACGCTTAATTTCATCTGGCACGGAATGCATTTCCCGAATCAGATCAATTACAGGGAGTCATTCATTATGAGCTTCCTGCTGGTATTTGTAGGCTTCCTTACCATCAGGCGTATAAGAAGCCTGGGTTCGAAATATATTACGGGAGCCGTGCTGAGTTCTGCAGCCTTCCTTATCCTTTTCGAGAAATTCGGATCGGGCAATGAGGGCTATATCCAGATCGGAACGACCCTGTTATTCCTGATAATCCAGGGCGCGGCTCTCCATACGGTAAGCAACATCAATTCCAAAAAGAGCGAGTTTTTCTGCGAAACATTACTTACGGTAACCATGATGGTCGAGATGTTTGCCGCTGCGCTGGTATCGATAGGGCTTGTCTGTTATCACGAAGGCTTCACGAGTTATGCCCCGTACGGCAGGAACTGGAAAGAGGTCTCTGCTTATACGGCTGAAGTCGAGGGGACCGAAGGCCATATGAACTTCGAGCGGTCCGAACTGTTCCCGAACAATGTCTGTGATCTTCAGTCACTCTATAATGTCAAGGGTCTGTCGATCTTCTCCTCCACGGCGAGGGAAAACTTTGTCAGATACATGAGAAACTACGGTTTCCACAACAATAATATAAACGGCCTGAGAAATGCCGGCCTTACACGTGTTACCGCCACGCTCCTGAATGTCAGGAATCTTGTGGAGACCACCGCGACACAGGCTGTCCCCGCTCTGTTTGAAAAGGAATACAGTGATGCCGTTGTCACTTCATGGGGCAATCCGGATGCGTTAAGCGTCGGGTTTATGACCGATCCCGCGGTTATAGATTATGCTCCCGATTACGATAACAACCTCGATGTTTTCGATAAGACAAACCAGTGGGTCACCAGCATGGGTGCCGGAAGAGTCTACAAACCCGTAAAACTGGTTCCGGATAACACCATAGGAGGTCTTACCTCGTCTGACACCAATTCCTCGGTCGTTGTCTACGGCGGTGTGGTAAATTCCTCCAAAAATGACTATACGATCAAGCTTACCGTCGAAGAGGCGGATATAGGATCTGATGTCTATGTCTACGCGAATGCCAGAAAAGGCGGATATGCCACGGTAAAGAACGGCGATTCATCGATCAGGTTCGAGATAAGGAGCTATCAGATCATCTGTCTCGGCATATTTGACGGAACACCTATCGAACTCACCGTTAAGTACAGCGACTCACCGGGATCGTCACTGTTTGTATACGGATATCAGCTGGATCAGCAGGGATATGCCGAGATGCTCGAAAAGTTCTCGGATGAACAGCTTGAAGTAACATCATACGATACCACATCATTATCGGGTCACATCGACGTTATTGAAGACGGCCTTTTGTTCCTATCGGTCCCTTATTCCGAGGGCTGGTCTGCCGAGGTCGATGGTGAACCCGCGGAGATAGTTCCGATCCAGGATGCCCTCATGGGAATAAGACTGGATAAGGGAAGTCATGATGTAAGCATAAGCTATACTCCCGCAGGATTCAGGGAAGGTGCCATGATAAGCGCCGGCTCGGCGGTATTTATTTTGCTCCTGATCGTTGTTCCCGCCATTTGCAGGCATAACAGGAAAAAGAAGGATGCCATAAGAAACAAGGTGACGGCTGTGCCGGAGGCGGTCATGACAGCAGATGTGATCGAAGAAGTGCCTGTATCGGAAGTGATCGAAAATAACGGAATAAAGCCGGACGCTTCTGCTCCGGAAGATGAAAGAGTTAAGTCTGATCCCGGTGATAAGACCGGTGATCCGGAGGTGACAGATGAATAAGACTTCAGGAAAGTTCAGAACATTTTGCGAGGTGGCGTTCTGCTTCATCACATCCGCGCTTATCGCTTTCATTGCGCTTAATATCGGATTAAAGACGGAACCGGGCAAGATTCTTCCTGAGGGCATTTCGATGCGGAGCGGGGAGATGAGCCGTTCTATTCTCAAGGGTATTGAACTTTCGATGGATGACATCGAACTTATCAGATCGGGCAGATCCGCTTCAGGCACCTGGAGATTATTGTCGTTTGTTCATACTGACCTGTTTTTCTATCTGGCCCTGATCCTGCCTCAGGCATTCGCGAAGGCAGTTCTTATGGCCGGTTATTACCTGAGATTCGGTCTGTGCAGCTCGGCAATGTATTACTTCCTTTCCAAACATATTAAGCTTTCAAGGATGTTTTCGGCACTGCTTGCGGTAATGTATGCTTTTTCTTCACAGCTGGTGTTTACGGCGCAGTTTGCTTCGGTCATGAATATGGCCCTTATGATGCCTGTTGTTATGTCCGCTTTTGATTCTTATCTGCAGAAAAGGACATGGAACGCATATGTCATTTCAGGGATCGCATCTTTCTTACTGATCTTTTCCGGCGGCTTCGGCGCCATGGTCGGAATGCCCGTAATGATCCTTATTGGACTTTTGATGTGTATCAGCCTTTACGGTTCGTTTAAGGTGATGATCACATCCTGGCTCAAGCTGCTCTCGACACTCGTGTTCGGCTTCGGACTGTCCGCGGTATTTACTGTTCCGGGACTTCTTTCCATGGATATTGACATTAACGTTGCGGAAAGCTTCAAGAACGCGAGCGTTACTTATACGGTCTTTGAGACGTTGAGAGGGATGTTCCTTCTCAGATCCGGAGGAATCTATCAGAATGCCGCTCCGCTGTTCTATATCGGAATACTGACGGTTGCCGGCGTTATTGCCTTTGCGGTGAACGAGAGGATACCTTTGAGACTTAAAGCGGCGTCAGCTGTCATCATTTCTGTGATCCACATCACCTGCTGCTCATCTTTTGTTAACGAGATAATAAGCTTATTCGGTGCATCCCCTTTGATGAATTCCGCCAGGCTGATCGGTATGGAAGCCGTTCTCTTCCTGATCGCGGGGATCGGTCTTAAAAATGCCAGGGGATTAAGCCGCGGTGACCATATCGCAACATGCCTTATCCCGCTGTTTTTCCTGATTATCTCCGGCAATTCGACATCCGGAACGTCTCTGGCAAGTCCTGTGCTGATATCGACATTCATAGGCATCATCCTGGAAGCGGCTCTGATCTACGCATATGCCAAGGACAGGCTGACCTTAAAGAAAAAGATATTCGCATTTGTCTTCATTCTCCTGTTTGTCGGCATAAACGCGGCGTTCATCATGTTTAATAATTCCATCCAGAAGAAATCCGCAAGCGAGTATTTTAAGAACGATAACGGCAGCGGTTATTCAGAAAGCCTTATCATTGATGATGATATGGATCTTCCCGTGCTGAGGGCTGATGAATATCTCATAGTGCCGGCCGATCTCAGAAACTATGAACCCGGATCTTCCGTAATCGATGATATGAATTATATATCCATGCAGATATCAGGCAGAAACCTGTTGGAGGAGATATTCCTTACAACTTCTGATAAAAAGGAATCCAGACAGGCGGGTTATGATTCATATCTGCTCAATGCAGGGCCCAACACGTTGTCGTTCAGTCCGTTTACCGTTGAAGAGGGCGAAAGACTGTTCCTGTACTGTAATGCCGACAACGGAGCGGCAATGGATATCCTGTCCGCTGACGGAAATGCGGCACGGGCTTATACAGGTCCCTTTTTTACCGAGATCAGGTGCGGTTCCGGAGAGGTTACTCTTAACTTTATTATTGATTCCGATAATGAAGACTCATGCAGGATATCTCTTTACAAACTTGATGAAACCGCTCTTGCGGACATGAAAGCTTTGTCAGGAGAGATCAACGGTACGGAATTTCTTATGGATGTGAGCAGTGTTAACGGTATCTGCACTCTTATCGTTCCGTATTCATATGCTGATTCCGATATAAGGATCAATGGAAGATCCGCTTTTACATTTGAAATATGTGGAAGACTGTCAGCTGCTTTTCTGAGTGATAATACAGCCGGTATGGAAGTATCTGTCGGCAGCAAAGCTTCGGGCACCGGCCCTTGTATGCTTATGAGCATTGCGGCCGCATTCTGTCTTATCGCAATTCCCATTCTTCAAAGGTATAATGAAAAGAAGAAAGTAACCGGCGAAGGAACCGAGACAAATGCTTAGCAGAAAGATCACAGACGGCACGGAATTCGTTGTATTCGATATGGAATGGAATCAGCCGATGCCTGGCAAAGAATACCCGTTTGATGTAAGCAAGCTTACGGGTGAGATAATCGAGATAGGCGCGCTGAAGTATATTTATGACAACGGTGAACTTATATTTAAGGATTCATTCTCTGCCGATATCATGCCTGTAAAGTATACGAAGCTCCATTATCATGTTAAGAAAGTGACCCATAAGAAGAATGCCGACCTGCTGAACGGCATTCCATTTAAACAGGCATATGAGACGTTCCGGGGATTTTGCGGTGATTCGATCCTTGTAGGGTGGGGAAGTTCTGACCCTTCCATGCTCAAGATGAATCTTGAGTTTTTCGGAATGGATCCGGAACTCAACATGTTCTTTCTTGATCTCCAGCCGATCTTTTCCCTGTTTGCGGGCCTTCAGGGAACTCAGAGAAGCGTTGAGGCTGCCGTCGATTATTACAATATAGAAAAAAATGAGATATTTCACAGCGCAACCGCAGATGCCCACTATACCGGGGCGGTTTTTGAGGAGATATTCAAACACAATAAACCTTCAGAAGTAATCTCTGCCATATCGAGTTCCTCGATCGATCCGGATGTCCCTTCTGATTTCAGTTTTGTCGGTCCGGAGTGCCTCGACGGAATAAGCGCTTTTTCTACCGTGAAGCTTTTTATGTCTGTCTGCCCCTTATGTGGATCGAAGCTGTCTGTTAAGATCCCGGGCTTCAGGATACGCAAATCACAGTACGCCTTGCTTGAATGCAGGGAACACGGGGAGCTGTTTTCGAGAACGAGGGTAAAGAAAAACAAAGCAGGAAATTATTACGCTGCCTCGGTCCTGCGTTTTGCTACACAGAATGATTATTGGCTTGTAGCGTCCAAAAAAGAAGAATTTGACAAGTACGGGGAGAAGGGCAAACCTGCCCCAAAGCCTGAGGAAGAGGAGAAAGAAACATAGTTTGTAAACAAAATGTTAACAAACTATGTAAAAAAAGTTAGCAAAATTCGAATTTTCTGTTGAAATTTGAATTGAGATGAAATAAAATAGGCATAACAATAAGGGGAACTGTGCGGGGTATTCTCGCCGGTGCCATATTTTAAAGAAGTTAATGACTTAGGATCATAAAGTAAGGAAGGTGCTTCTTATGATTAAAAGATTAGGTAAGACCAAGAAGAGCAAGCAGGGTGCGATACTTGTTGTAGTTGTACTCATTCTGGCACTGGCAATGATCTTCATCGCTTCTGCTTTGATGCTTACTCAGGCTACCAGGAACCGTCTGTACGGCAACGCTATGTCGAGCCAGGCAAGACTTACCGTTACTGCCGCTTCGGAAGTTTTCTGGGAAGCAGTCGAGATGCAGGAGATTACGGATACTCAGCTCGAGAATCTCCTTAAGGAATCCCCTAAGGGAGGCAATCCCGATAATTCCCATACCGATGATCAGAAGATCAGAATGGTAATGGCAGATATGCCCGGAATGTCAGCTGATGATGATACTAACTGCACACTCCTCGATCTTTATTACCCTGATTATCCGGATAAGGACACTGTATATGCTGACTTCAAGACAACTATCGGAGACCAGGTTGAGAATATCAGACTGATCCTTGGCGTTTCCGAAGGTCATACGAGCAACGGCGGACGTTTTAAGAACCAGATCGATATCGGTTCCGGTACGACCAGCACACAGCTCCGTTATACACACGGTGTCGGCATGGTAAATCCTGATCTTGAGACACCTACTGACAATACTATCCTCGTAAGAGGTAGTTCCAGCGATACTACCAGCAACGCAGTATTCTATTCTGATATGGTCTTCGCATCAGGTGGTCAGGCTGTATTCGGAGCCAGTTCCAATGTTTATCATGGAGATATGATCTTCCTCGAGGGTTCCGGATTTAATACGGATGTTGTTCCTCACATTTATGGTGACATGTATTTCATCGGTGATGATACAAATGAGGGCGGTTTTGAGGTCCACGATCTTGACGGCTGGTCACAGGATGCAAATCAAAAGGGTCAGATCCAGTCAACTAACTTTGTCTTCTCAGGTAGATTAGCTACCAATTACAATGATGGTATAGAAGGCACTGATGGTCAGAGAGTAGTAAAACTGCTCCTTGAACATGCTGATTCCAATTGTTACTTCCTGAATTGTGACGGTGATTTGATCACAGCCACCAACCATGACCGCAGGGGTGATTATACAATTAGCAATGCTGCAGATACTCTGCCTACTGATCTGTCAGACAGACTCGACATATACAAAAAATACAAATATAATTCCACAGATCCCTTCCCGGTAGATATCATGACCGATGTATTCTGTGAGATCAATCCTGACGGTCTGACAAAGAAGATCACTGCAGGCACTGAGCTTGATCGTGATGAATACGAGATCAAGTATGACGAAGATGAAGGCAGAGATATTGCCACATTCTATGCTAAGGGTTCTATCCTTGATCATGATATTGATGCTGTTAAGAATCCGCTGACTATTAAATATCCTGATTATAAGAAGGATGCTGATAATAATGTGCCGGCAGACTATCAGATCAGTTTTGATTACAACACACCCGGTAATATCTACAGCAAGTGCAGCGGCGGATATTGGGATTGTCCTCCAGGCTATTACTACTTCACTCCCGGACAGACTACTTCTGATAATGATAACGGTGATCCGAACGTTATCTGCATAAACGGTGAAAAGGGCGGCGAGTACAGATTCTATTTCTCTGCTGGTACATACATAATTAATAAGCTTGTTTTCGCTGTCTATAATGTAAAGGATACTCCGGCACCTGTAGTATTTATACTTGAGCCCGGCGCAAATTTAGTATTCAGCATGAATGCTAACTCTGAATCTGTAGATGCGCTTTGCAGTGTCGGTTTTGTCTCTGTAAAACGCGGTGCCACTTCAGCAAGCCAGATTGCAAAAACTGTTCGCGATACACACAGAAACGCTCTTGAGGATGCCGGTGGTGAATGCAAGATCTGGAGTACTGATTTCAAGACTACAGGTAATGAGCAGATTACTTACTCTAAGTATTATGACGGAATCAAGAAACCTTGCATCTATGTTTACGGAACAGGCAACAACTCTTTCAAGGTCGGTGGCGGAAGCACATTTGAAGCCTATATCGGACTTTACGGAAATTCAAGTTTCGAAAAGTGCGATTATATGAGCAACATGGTTTATATATACGGACGAATCGAAGCTAATACGTTTAAGGGCGGTAATAACCCTACAGGCGGATTCTGTATGCCTTATTGCCCGAGTCCGAATACGTCATCCGGCGAAGATGAGTTCACCGAGGCTAAGACAAAGTATCATGTAGCGAATGTAGCTTACTATTATTGATACTACTGAATAGTCAGATTAAATAATTACAGAGGGTGTTCCGGAGTTTAACTTCAGAACACCCTCTTTATAATCTGTGTTATTGAACAGAAATGATCTAATGCTGAATCATATAACGAAATAAAACAAACCGATCACTTTTTAGATTGCTGCTCGTCAAAGTCTCTTCCTTCCGAAGAAAGGAAACGCATAGACCGCTGGATAGAATTCTTGCTTGTTCCCCACGGCTTGTCAGTATTTCTGTAATCGAATTTAAGAGTGAAGTATTCGACATCTGAGATAAGGGAATCAAAAGTCTGAGTGTTATTTGAATATAAGGCTTCAACAAATTCGGATGCTTCGTTCTGAGAGAGCTTAGCTGCCTGTCTCAAGAGCAGAGAAGTGTGGGGGAGACAGTGGTATTCCGATTTAACAAATTTTTCTTTAAATTCTTTGTCGTGTGAAAACATCCAGCAGATGACTTCAACATAATGGCCCATTGCATCATCAAGGTTGTCACAAATAGGACAGGACTTAACTCTCTTGTCTATCAGATCAGCAACGGCGTTAAGCTTCTGTTTGTAATCGGGATTTCTTCCCTTCAGAAGACCAGCTTTAGCCGGAACAGCTGATTTAAACTTCGGATTAAGTTCTTCATTAAAATCCTTAAGATGTGTATGCATAACAAGACCGAGACCTAATCTGTTGGTTACGGCTTTGTTGAGTTTACCCATGTGAACTGGGCAGAAGCCGGTCTTATTGGTTATCTTACGGGTATCGGGCTCCATTAAAGAAGGTCCGAGATAATATTCAAGGTAATTATTCTCAGCTTTTTCATGAAGCCTGCAGACCGGACATCCGCAGGACTCGTTATAGGCATCGTTAACAGGGATCATATAGATCTTTTCCATTATTTATCCTCCGAATCGGTGTTTTTTGACATATAGATCAGCCGGTTGGCCCTGACATTGACGCTGTTCATTGTAATGGAAGTAAATTCCTCGACCGCATTTCCCACACGCTGCTGGGCAGTCTCAAGAACCTTCTGGGCATCATATCCGTAATAAAGAGCCAGATCCAGACTTATCATTACACCGTATGTCTGTTTCTCGGTCTTAAATGAAGTTACTTCGGCAAATCCCGGAACATCCTTAAGGACGATCTTTATCAGATCAAGAATAGCTTCATCGGATATGGAATATGAACCGAGTGAAGAGAAGGTGGGTCTGACGACAGTCCTGTCAGAATCCGGCGCCAATGGAACCACACCGCGCTCTCTGTCAAATCTCTGTCTGAGTTTGCTGAACGGATCGGAAAAATAACCCGAAAACTCATGTTTTATCTCCATGCTCGGAACTGGAATGGTGTGCATTCCTTCCGTGACACGGGTATTACGGGCCAGGCGTCTTTCCTCCTCAGTGGAAACATCCTCTATCCTGATGAGCATGGAAGGTCTGTTGAGCCAGAGATTGTCACAGATCTTATTCAGCATCGAATCAGATGTTCCAAGTATCATGAGAGCCCTTGGCATAGATTCGACCAAAGCACGTCTCATAACAGAAGATCTTGTCGGATCGACAAAGATCGCCTGTCTGACAGATTCCATTTTAGTCGGAGCCTTTTTGGCTGAAGTTCCCGCAACGATCCTGCTTCCGTTGATAAGCAGACCGTCATCGATTATGTAATGGATATTGTTTTCCCTGGCAACTTTTATTGCGCGGGTACTCTTGCCGGTACCGGAAGGCCCGACAAAAGCGATAATAGCAATATTGGACAGAACATCACGTGTTACCTGCTCGTTGGAGAGGATCAGCTCTGTATTGCGTTCAAAGTTCTGAGATGAATAATCAGAACCGGGGTTCTGAGCTGAAGAACCGGATCTGTCAAAGCGCCGCAAAGTTCCACGGAACTCGGACAACAGCGTTTTGCGCGCTACAGGCGCACTCTGCGTTAAGGTCTGATCCTGAGTTGATTCGTCCCTGTTGTCCAAAGCTTAAATCCTTTAGCCGTTCCAGTTATGGAATACTTCCTGAATATCCTCGTTCTCATCCATCATATCGAGCATTTTCTCAAGCTGGGCGATTGCGTCGGGATCGGTAACCTCAGCAGTTGTCATGGCAACCGGTCCCAGTGTTGAATCGGCAATAGTGTAGTTTTTAGCTTCAAGAGCGTCTCTGACATCATAATAATCGGATGTCGAAGTGGAAATGATGTAGAACTCATCATCACTGTCAAAATCAGAAGCTCCGCAATCCAGTGCATCGCCCATTACCTGATCTTCGTCTTCATAATCCTCTTTGGAGATCAGAATGGTTCCCTTCTCATTGAAAAGGAAGGAAACAGAACCGTCGACTCCGAGATTGCCGCCGTTTTTATCAAAAATGTGCCTCAGATCAGCGGCAGTACGGTTGCGGTTGTTGGTAAGAGTCTTGACCATAATGGCAACTCCGGCAGGACCGTATCCCTCGTATGTGATCTCTTCATAATCGTCACCCTCGCCGGCTTCGGCAGCCTTCTTAATGGCGCGGTTAATATTATCATTAGGCATATTGGCAGCTTTTGCTTTGGCAACAACCACCTTAAGTCTGGAATTACTGTTGGGGTCAGGTCCTCCTGCCTTGACTGCTACTGCGATCTCTTTGGCGAATTTAGTGAATACGGCTCCCTTTGCAGCGTCTGATGCTTCCTTTTTTCTACGGATATTGCTCCACTTTGAATGACCTGACATTATTGTTCCTCCAAATAAACTCAAATATAATAAACGATACTATTATACAATTTTCGAAATGATAGATAAATAAGGCAGCGCAAACCCGAACGTGTAATACTGCCGAAATATGATTGTCAAATATTTTTTTTGTGCAGATTGTCTTTGAAACTTGTTATTTAACGAATTCTGTTGTATAGTTCTAACATCTATGCTTGGGCAAAGTATGCCTGTGTATTTCGTGTGCGTTGCTGAGCGTAACTTTTTTGACGATATCGGGAGGGTTCGATGAAGAGATTAGGTGATATTCTGGTCGAGAGCGGCTTCCTAAATGCTACCGAACTTGCTGAAGTACTCAGCGTACAGAAGGAAACCGGAAAACGCCTTGGTGAAGTTATCGTTGAGAGCGGTTTGATGTCCGAGTTTGACATCCTGAGGGCTGTTTCAAGTCAGTACAATTATCCTATTATTGACTTGGCGGGTATTGATGTAGATCCTAAAGCCACCGCGCTGCTTACCCAGAAATTCTGCGAAGAGAATGTCGTATTCCCGATCGGTTTTGATAATGATTATCTGGTCGTTGCCATTGATGACCCGATGAATATTACGATAGAGGATGAATTGCAGTTCCAGACCGGATACCAAATATCTCTGATGCTCGCGACACATTCATCCATTATCGATGCGATCAAAGTTAATTACGGTAAGGAAAGCGCCAACAAGGCCGCCCAGGAACTCGGCGCAAGTATGGAGAGCGAGTCTCTCGATGATGACAGTGAGCTCTCCGAAGCTGTTAACAGCGCGCCGGTTGTAAAACTCGTTAACTCGATGATCGATTACGCTATCCGTGCAGGTTCATCCGATATCCATATCGAACCTCTTGAGGATCGTGTAAGAGTCCGTATCCGTATCGACGGTGTCATGCAGGAAGTAATGAGTAACCCTATTTCCGCTAAAGACGCTATCACAACAAGAATCAAGATCCTCGGCGGAATGAATATCGCCGAGAAGCGTATCCCTCAGGACGGACGTATTACAACAGTAATCAACGGAGAAGACGTTGACATGCGTGTATCCATCCTTCCCTGTGTTACAGGTGAGAAGACCGTTATCCGTATCCTCGCCAAGAACGATGCAAACCTGAACAGAAAGTATTTAGGTATCAGTGACCGCAACAACGAGATGATCGACAGGATGATCAAGATCCCTCAGGGAATCGTCCTCATCTCAGGTCCTACAGGTTCAGGTAAAACAACAACTCTTTATACACTCCTTTCAGAAAAGAATACAGAAGACGTTAATATCATAACAGTTGAGGAACCTGTAGAAATCAGGATCCCGGGATTGAACCAGGTACAGGTTAATGCCAAGGCCGGAATGACGTTCGCAAGCGGTCTGAGATCCATCCTTCGTCAGGACCCTGATATTATCCTCGTCGGTGAGATCCGTGACGGTGAGACCGCGGAGATCGCAATGAGAGCCGCTATCACCGGACACCTTGTTTTCAGTACTATCCATACGAACGATGCTGTTTCATCCATCAACCGTCTGGTTGACATGGGTCTTGAACCGTACATGGTATCGTCGGCTCTCGTAGGCGTTGTATCACAGCGTCTTGTCCGCCGTATATGTACAAACTGCAGAGAGTCGTATGATCCGGATGAATCTGAGAGCGATTATCTCAGACTTGATCCTGGTCAGAAGTTATATCGTGGTAAGGGATGCACAGATTGTAACGAAAAAGGATATAAGGGACGTATTGCTATCCATGAGATTGTAATCATTACCCGTAAAATGAAGGCTTTGCTTGAGAAGAGAGCAAGCGAAGACGAGATGCGCGAACTGGCAGTGACCGAAGGTACCCAGATGCTTCAGGATTCTGCCAGAGACCTCGTACTTGAAGGTATTACGACGGTCTCAGAACTTAACAGAGTTGCTTACACGATTGACTGATAAGGAGGTTTTTTAACGTGGAAGGATTTAGTTTATCGATCGAATCGATTTTGGCTGAATCGGTAAAAATGGGGGCATCCGATACCCACATTACGGTAGGTTTGCCGCCGATGATTCGTGTTGACGGTATGTTGATGCCGTTAGGCAATCAGCCGCTTACAGCTGCAGATACTGAGTATCTTTGTAAGTCAATGATCGACAAATCAAGACAGCAGTATCTGAACGAGAG
>JAEEGL014475808.1_pt1 | contig 20984 bp, 15 predicted proteins | sample 9134231 | NCBI WGS metagenome assembly JAEEGL01 (sample SAMN16246548, study PRJNA631951) | gut metagenome | biome: gut microbiome; feature: rumen; material: fiber-attached | host: Bos | place: Iran: Karaj | collected 2018-10 | reverse complement strand
TGTTGGCGTTGCGTTCGATTCTGGAGGCGCGACAACGGGGCCTATGACAGTTCCGTTTATTCTTGCGCTTGGTTTGGGCGTTTCTACTGTGCGTTCCGATGATAAGAGCAGCTTTGGTCTTACGGGTATTACTTCCGTGGGGCCTGTGCTTGCGGTTCTTGTGTATTCTCTTGTGATTGCCGGGAGCGGGATTGGGGTTGATGGTGCGTCTGTGTCGGCTGTTGGTGCGGGCGTTGCTTCTGCGGCGGGTGAAACAGCGTCTGTCGCGAGTGAAATCGTGGACGAAGTCGCATCTGGAGTCACATCTGGAGTCGCGCAGGTTGCGATTGGTGCTGATGTCGCGCAGGTTGCAGGCGAAGTCGCATCTGGAGCTGCGCAGATTGGCGAAAGTCAAGGATTTTTTGCGCCTTTTACGAACGCCATGCCTGGAATCGTGCTTGAGTCGCTCCTTTCAATCTCGCCGCTTGTTATCATGCTTATTATTTTTCAGTTGACGCTCCTAAAAATGTCCGCACGTCAGATAATCAGGGTTATAATAGGTCTTGTGTACAGTTTTGTCGGGCTTTTGCTGTTCCTTTGCGGCGTCAACGGAGGTTTTATGCCTGCAGGAAAGGAGCTTGGCATGGCTCTTGGGCAAAAAGCCGCAACGCTGGGTGGCGGTTGGTTCGTTCTGTTGATTTGCACGGGTCTTGTTCTTGGTGCAATAGTCGTTTGTGCTGAGCCGGCTGTTTGGGTTCTTACGGAGCAGGTTGAGCATGTTTCTGCTGGTACAATAAAACGCAAGGTTCTTCTTGTTTTCCTTGCTGCTGGAGCCGCCGCCGCCATTGGACTTTCTTTGTGGCGGGCGGTTGAAGGTTTCAGCCTGAAGTTTATCTTAATTCCGGGGTATATTGTCGCTATGCTGCTGATGATTTTCTCGCCGTCGCTTTTCACTGGTATTGCATTCGATTCCGGCGGCGTTGCTTCCGGTCCTATAACTTCAACTTTTGTGCTTTCATTCACTTTGGGTGCGGCAAAAAGTTCTGGCGGCTCAGCCGATGCTTTCGGAGTAATTGCGCTTGTAGCCATGATGCCGCTTATTGCAATACAGTTGTTAGGCATTATTTATGATAAGAAGAAGCACAAAAAGGAGGGCGGAAAGCATGAGTAAGTTGATTTGGTTATGTGATTTGCAATGTAAAAACGTCCTGACCATTAAAGGAGGCTCGTAAGATGCATAGACTGATTGTTTCCGTTGTTCCTAAAAACAGCGCAGAGATTGTGACGGCTGTCGCAAACAAGGCTGGAGCTGCCGGCGGTTCTGTTTTGCTGGGGCGAGGTACTGCATCCAACTCAATAATTCAGCTTTTGGGACTTGGCGACACTTCAAAAGAAATTGTGCTTACAATAGTCGAGAAAGGCATAGCTTCGGATGTTATGTCCGCAATCAGTGGTGCTGTCGCCGAGAAAAAGCATTTTGGGGTAATGTTTTCTGTCGCGGTTCCGTCATTTGTAAAAAGCGGAGAAGTGAACGGAAATGCGACCGAAAACGGAAATGCAACCGACAACGGAAATCCTGAAAAAAACAATAACAAGGGAGAAGATGATATGGCTGAGGCAGTAAATACAAAAGAAAACGCTTACGAGATGATAAATATAATCGTGAATAAGGGATATGCAGAAGATGCTATGGCTGCAGCCAGAAAAGCCGGTGCAGGCGGCGGTACAATCCTTTCTGCGCGTGGTACGGCAAAAGAGGGTGACGAGAAGTTTTTCGGTATGGAGATTGTTCCAGAAAAAGAAATGCTTATGATTCTCGTTACGGCTGATAAAAAAGACGCTGTTCTTGGCGCTGTAAAGGCTTTGCCATGCTTTGAGAAAGCAGGAAGCGGCATTATTTTCTGTAGCGATGTCGAAAGCTTTTCTGTTTTGGGAAAATAGTGCGCGAAACTGGCGATGCAGCCGCCACGAGAAACCGCACGAAACGGCGCAAAGGCCGCGCGCGAAACGCAAACCCGCAGGCTGTTTAGGCGCATTTGCAAAAAAAAACGCACAAAACTGTGCGTAAAAACGGGTCCAGAGGGACTCGAACCCCCTACCTACTGCTTAGAAGGCAGTTGCTCTATCCAGATGAGCTATGAACCCATGAATATATGGGATTCTACAAATCATCGCAAAAAAAGTCAATCTATCTGCTGCTGATAGTTGATTTTTTTGCTTGCTGATTCATTGTGTTACCTGTATAATATAATATCATGTCTGAAAAGATAATATCATTGATAAAAAGTGATACTCAAGAGAAAAAAGCAAGTCAGCAGGTTGAGAAAAAAGCTACATGGCTTATTTTTACGATCGGGAATCAAGCAGATGGAAAAAATCTTTATGCGATTCCGTCTGGATATGTAAAAGAAATCTTGCGTGATGCGACTATTTTCCCTCTTCCATTTGTTCCTCCGTATGTAAACGGTATTCTGAACCGTTACGGTGATCCTTATGTTGTGATCGATACCGCTGTTATGGAAGGAAAAGAAGCTCAAAAATCGGTTCTTTTTATCGTGCTGAATGATGAAAGCCATACATGCTTCCGTATAACCGATGTAAAAGAATTCTTTACTGCGTCAGAAAATGCTGTCGTTCGTTTTTCGGAGCCGGATACTTCTGAGTTTTACGAAGGAACGCTCAACGTGAACGGAAAAGATGTTTTTGTTCTGAAAGTTCAGGCTATAATGGAAAAAGTAGGAAAAGAAATTGCATCGAGCTGAAAACTTTATTTGCATTTCATACCCCAAAATTGATTTCCTGATACCCGGTGATTTTGTAATTTCAGCAGTTAGTATAAGCGATTTAGATTCAAGTTTGTTACACGATCAGACGGCAGGCATTTTCGACTTTGATGAAATAGCAGGGGCGTTCTCTCAATTGCCACGAGAGGCAAACATAAAGACCATGATCCTGTTGAAAGGAGAGGATGACATTCCTCAGTCTGTTGTCACTGCTCAAGAATGTAAAGTATGCACTGTTCCACTTGATGAGTTTTCTTTGTTCACTGATTTTTATGCCTCTAGTTTTAAGGAATTCGGGCTTCTTGCTTGCATTCTTAAAAAAAACAGAATTGGATTATTAATTGATATAAAAAAAATTATGGAATATTTACAAAACAGTTCAGTGAATGCTGAAGAATGTTTCGGAGGTGTTCGTTGATTCGTATTTTGGTTGCTGATTCTTCAGCAGTAATTCGTCAGATTTTAAAAGAGATAATACAGAAAACAAAAAAACTAGAATGGCTTGGAGAGGCTGTTTCTTTCCCGGATATGAAAGAGTCAATCGCAAAGCTTAAGCCCGATTTTATAATCGCGGGAAATCAGCTTTTCGAGAATGAGAAAGAAAATGTCCGTGATGACTTTTTTGTTTCTGCGAATATTCCTTCCATCTTTTTTTATACTAAAGGCGATAATGATATTCCGGTCATCAACAATATCAAATTCGTTGAAAAACCGGAGTTTATGAATTTTTCAGCACAAAAAGAAGCGGAGTATGCCCTGTATTTGGAGCAGCTCGTTTATGATGTAAAATCTGCGGTGCTGTTCAAAAATCATCTTGGCGCAAATTCTTCAGCGACGCCGACAATCAACAGAGATGGAAGTATTTCTACGTTTTTGAAAGATGTCTCAAAAGATTACGCGAAACGTAATTTTATGGCTGTTCTTGTCGGAGTTTCAACAGGCGGTCCGGCTGCTCTTCAAAAGCTGTTAAAGGGGATTGGTACGGGTTTCCCCTTGCCGATATTTATAACACAGCATATAGATTCGTTTTTTGACAAAAACCTTATAACTTGGCTTGGAAAAGAAACATCTGTTCCAGTTCATCTCGCTGAGGATCATACAAAACCAATTGCCGGTCATGTTTATTTCGCTCCTTCTGATGCACATCTTACTTTTGAATTGGATATTGACGGTTTGATTGAAATTGCGCTTAGTCATGAGGCTCCGGTAAATTTTTTGCGGCCTGCTGTGGACAAAATGTTCGAGAGCGCCGCCAATGTAATGGGCGGAAACTGTGTAGCCGTTGTCCTTACTGGAATGGGAAGCGACGGAGCAAGAGAATGTCTTCGCCTGAAGAAACTTGGAGCATATACAATCGCGCAGGATGAGGAATCGTGTGTTATTTACGGAATGCCGAAAGCCGCGGTCGAGATTGGCGGAGTATGTGAGGAACTTCCTCTGGGGCAGATTGCAGAACGCTTGTGGAGTCTTGTTGAGAGAAGGAGAGGGAATATTGCATGAAAACAGATGGGAACGATGATTTAATCAGTCAAATAAGCTCAAAAATACTCTCTTTTTCCGGCATTTATGTGGCAAAATCGCAGATTCCGTCGCTTGTTTCGTTTTTGGAAAAGAAAGCTGCTTCGTGCGGAATGAGTCCGTGCCAGTATTGCGAGAATCTGCAGCCAGGCACTGAGGATTTTGACGAGGTTATAAATCTTGTTACGGTGAACGAGACATACTTTTTCCGCGAGGAAAAGCAGTTTGATTTTTTGAAAAACGAGGTTTTCCCGAAATTTGCCGGAAAAAACTTGACTATATGGACATGCTGCTGCTCTACTGGTGAGGAGCCTGTTTCCATTCTTGCGCTCGCGCTTTCTATGGGCGTGAATCTTACGCTTTATGCCTCTGATATTGACGATAACGCTCTTAAAACATTGAAGCAGGGAAGCTGGTCACTGTTTTCTTTGCGTACGGACGGACAGAAATACCACAATCTTTTGGAGCCGTATTCTAAAAAAACAGAGACGCAAATTGTCTTTGACCGTGATTTTATAAACCGCATTAACGTTTTCAAATTCAATCTTATACAAGATACGACTTTTCCGTTTTACGAGAATATTGATATCATCTTCATGCGAAACGTTTTTATCTATTTTGATAAGAAAACAAGAATCCATGTCACCGAAAAAATATCGGAAAGGCTTAAAAACGGCGGTTATCTTTTTTTCTCGATGAATGAAATCGGTTCAATCGACAGCACTGTTATTCCTTCGAGCCTTTACAAGACGAATTGGGAACAGGTTTACTACTTCACGAAAGGATTTAATGACCATAGAAAAGATTCTGTTACGGAAAGGGTGACGCAAAAAAAGATAAAGGATGAAAAGCAAAAGCAAGAAGATATAAAGCGCGAGAATTTGCGTCGTGAAATTGAGAAAGCAAGAACCGATAAATCTGCTAATGTACATCAGCCTGATATTACAGTCCCCTCTGAATTTGACATAAAACGGACTTATGCTGACATCTGCAATGAAATAAACAGCGGCAATTTTACGAAGGCCAGGACGATTGCCCGTGCTGTAAGCGGAGCGAATTACAAAAAATACTCGTTTTTTTTGCAAGGCTACATCGAATATCATGCTGACAACAGGGCTGCTGCAGAAACCTTTTTTGCCTCTGCGGAAACTCTTTCTCCCGATTTTTGGCCGGCATTTTTTTATCATGGTATGGTTCTTCGCGATATGGCAAAAGAAGATCAGGCAATCGTGCGTTTTTTGAAATGCAAAGAGTTGCTTGAAAAGCCGGAGATTAAGACTTTGTATGATTTTACGCTGGACTCATTCAGCCCGTCGTATATCCTTTCGTTATGCGAAACATTTTCTGATAAAGCCAGGAGACGATAAATGAATCTTGATAAATCCATGTTCATAACAGATTATATTTCGGAAGCCCGAGAAATTCTCGATTCTTTGGATGATATTGCGGTTCTGGCGATTAAGGAGAAAAGAAATTTCAGCTATTTGGAAGAGATTCTGCGTCTTCTTCACACGCTTAAAGGCTCTTCAAGAATGATGGAGTATATCCAGATAGAGAAAGTGATGAATCATCTGGAGAACATATTCAAAAATATCCAAAGCAATCAGACAGAAATCTCGAATAAAGTGATTCAGCTTTTGCTCGGTATTCTGACCGTGATGCATAAAGTAATTGACGAAATTGAAAGCGGGTCGGACGGAACTTTTGCCGAGTATGACGAGATTATAAAAAACATAGACAAGGCGATGGAAGACGAGGATTTTACGACAGATTTCTCTGAGGTTGAGAAGCCTTCTGAAACGACAGCGCCGACTGATGCCGCGAACACTGCCGCAGATTCTTCAGACCTTTTCCATGATTCGCAGACGATTAAAATTCATGTTTCAGAAGTAGACGCAATATTGCAGTCCTTGGATAAGCTCATAATGCGTCAGATAAAACTCAGGAAAGAAATTGAGTTTTTGAAGAAAAGCGGCAATTCATCGGAATTCCAGTCATATCAGGAGCTTTCTGAGAATATCTCGGTTTTGGAAAAACAAAGCGTGGATATACAGAAAAGTATCATTGCGTTGCGGATGCTTCCTTTTGATATGATTCTGCGCCCGATACGCCGCTCTGTTGTCTCGGAGGCTTTGAAAACCGGCAAGAATATTGAATTCGATATTCCTCAGTCTGAAATTGCGATCGACAAGTTCATCCTTGAGAAACTGCCTGCAATACTGATTCACCTTGTGCGAAACTCAATCGACCACGGTATTGAGTCTCCTGAAGAGCGGGCAAAGCTCGGAAAACCCGAAAAAGGCAAAATATCAGTTTCCGTAAGTCAGGTTTCGAACAGGATTTTTATAACCGTAAAAGACGACGGACACGGAATTGATTACGAAAAAATACGGGCTAAGGCTTTCCGTCTTTTCCCGGAGCGAATAAACGAAATTATGACGGCTGAGCATAATGATCTTTTGCAATACATTTTTGCGTCGGGTTTTTCCACGAAAGATGTCCAGACTGATCTTTCGGGGCGCGGAATCGGGCTTGATGTAGTGCGCACGGAAATGGATAAGCTAAAAGGTAAGATTTCTGTAAGTTCCGAGCTTAACAAAGGAACGACTTTTGAGCTTTCGCTTCCGGCTTCGCTTGCGACGCAGGACGGGCTTTTCGTTTCTGTTTCGGACAACTCGTATCTTATACTTTCTCACTACATCAAGGAAATACTTACCGTTCAAAAGGATGATTTCCTTCAATTGCAGCATGGCCCTGTCCTTAATGTTCACAATGAGCTTATTCCAGTTTTTGACTTTGATATAATAAATCCGAATTCTGCGAAACATACAGGCATAAAAAACGAATTCTCAGTTATCGTGCTTGAGTACCTAAACCGCAAAATAAGCGTCATCGTTGATAAAGTGCTTCATTACGGAACTGTTGTTATTAAGCCGGTCCCGCCAATATTAAAGGACTTCAATGCCTTGCAGGGTGTGGTTTTTGACGAGAATTACAGAATTATACCAGTCCTGAATATTCCAGATACGATGAAACGCTTCAAGGTTATAAACGTTTACGATGCAAAGAATCTTGAAGTGCGGAAAATGCCTAAAATCCATTCGATTCTTGTCGTTGATGATTCTCATGCAACCCGTCATATTGAGCAAATTATCCTTGAGGCAGAAAACTACAACGTGGCTACGGCTGTCGATGGAATTGATGCTCTTGAGAAAATGAAACAGCACAAGTTTGACCTTGTTGTGACTGACGTTAAAATGCCAAGGATGGACGGTTTCGTTCTTCTTCATAATATGCGCCACAAAGAAGAGCTCAAGGACATTCCTGTAATCATGGTTTCATCCGTATTTGAGAACGACACTCTTGACCGCGTGAAAAATCTTGGCGGACAGGGCTATATCGTGAAATCTGATTTTGAGCGCGAAAATCTGACAGCAAAAGTGAAGGAGCTGTTGCATGAGTAAAAAACAGCGTATTTATGTCGCAGAGCAGTCACGCATTCTTTCAAAATTGATTTCCAAAGAACTTTGTGCCAGAGAATACGATGTTCAGGTTTTCGCGGACGGACTTTCCGCTTTAAGACAAATCGTAAGCGAAACGCCTGATCTGATTATAGCAGACAGGTGCCTTCCGAAAATTGACGGAATGCAGCTTTGCGAAATCTTAAAAGACGGCTCTTCAAAAAGTTCTGTTCCTTTTGTTTTAATTTCGACGGATGAAAAAATCTTTGATTTTTGGAATACTGTTACAAGCGCGAACAAGACACTGTCAATATCAACTGAAAATTTTGAAAGCCTTTTCGATGCAGTCACCGAGCTTTTGGCAGGTGACTATATTGATGCAGATTCTTTTTTTGAGGATGAGCAAGTTGCTGTTTCGGAAAAAGAAACGGAATCTGGTTCCGGCATAGAAAACGGACCAGTTCACGGCAAATCATCAGTTTCAAAAAGCAAAACGTCATCTTCAAAAAAGCTTTCAAACGCGGTCTCAACATCAGATGAAGAGAAAATGACTTCTTGGATTGTGAGCGCAATGGACAGAACTTCCTCGTTTTTACAGATGACGAATAACGTAATAAAACTGTATTCCCGTGTAAAAGATACAGATGTGCTCGTAGAGAAGCTTTTTTCCATAATCTACGATGCTTGTAATTATGATGCCATAACGCTGATTTTAGACAGTCAGAATGCAATAGTTTACAGAGCTGGAACTGATGTTCTGGATCCGGGGCTTTCTGATGAATTCTGGAATATCTGCAAAACATCGTACGAGCACCAGGCAAAGAAAAATCATACGATAACTTACGAGCTGAAAGAAATCTCAGGAATAGTTCTAAACAATGCCGCTGTTTCATCTTCCGATACGGAAGTGAGTTCGGACGAAGCTTTGGACGCGGAGGAACTAACAGAGAATTGTAGCGAATTACAGCCAGAAGGCTGCAATAAACTGAAATCTTACTATGATTTTGTGCTTTGCGCTGAAAACGAGAATGAATTTGTTGGAACCTTGCATCTGGCTTCTTCAAAGAAAAAGCTTTTTACGTATAAGGTTCAATCCTCTATAGAATATGTTCTGCCTCCGCTCGCGCATATGCTGCAGCAATCAGTCAGATATTCTGCTGTCACTTTAATGGAAAGCAAGCTCCGTTCTGCTTTTTTGAAATTTGTTCCGCCTCAGGTTATTGATGATATGCTCAGTTCCAATACGAACAGGCAGCAGACAAACAACAACGAGAAGAGAAATGTCGTAATACTGATGAGCGACATAAGGAATTTCACTTCCATAAGCGAAGTTAATACGCCAGAGGATGTAGTTAATTTTTTGAACACGTATTTTACCGCGATGGTGAATATTGTTAAGAAGTACGGTGGAACAGTAGATAAATTTATGGGAGATGCTTTGATGGTTCTGTTCGGCGCTCCCATCAGCTATATGGATAATGCGAAGCGTGCTGTCTGCGCCGCCATAGAGATGTATTCGCAGCTGAAACAGATACAGTACGGGCAGCTTAAATTCCCCGAAGGAACAAAGCTCGATATAGGAATCGGGATTCACTACGGCGACGTAATCGTGGGCAACATAGGCAGCGAGGACAAAACTGACTACACCGTTATCGGTGATACAGTAAACCTTGCGTCTCGTCTTGAAGGACTCACGAAGTTATACGGCGCAAAAATCCTTATTTCTCAGACAGTGAAGAACGAACTGGACTCTTCTGTGAATTTCATGCTTCTTGATTCCGTAAAAGTTATGGGCAAAAAAGAGAGCGTGCAAATTTACCGGGTTGATGAGAAACCTCTTCCCGAAGAATACATTCAGATTTATGAGAAAGGATTTAAGGCTTACAGCGAGGGTACATTCAGCCTTGCCGTTCCTTATTTTGAAAAAGCTCTTACAATTATGCCGGAAGACAGAGCTGCCAGAATTATGTTGGACCGATGTGCCAATTTTGCTGTAAATAAACCGGAAACCTGGGATGGTGCTATTGCTCTTACTTCTAAATAAAGAATTACTATGTTTTTAGCCGATAATCTAAGTAACGGACTGTAAGAATATAACAGAAAGTGAGGTATATATGAAGCTGACGGATTTTGCCGAGTTGTTGAAAAAGAGAAAAGAAGGTGTTTCTCTAAGTGGAAGAAGCTTTGCCAATGAGCTTTTTTCACGTCTTTTTGTTCCCAGCATGATTATCTGGATCGCGACGATTACCTTATGTATTTTGTTGGGGAATATTCCTGCTTCGGGCATGTTGGTCGCAATTTGTTCCGGTTTGTTTTTCTGTTTGTTTATCTATTTCTGGCTTGTATGGATAGGAGATTTGTTCGCTTGCAATTCTATTGGCGAGAATATTGCTGAAATCGATATTTATGAATCAACGATACGCGAAAGAACAAAATTGGTGAAGCAGCTTTTGAGTTTGCCCACGACGTTAGGAATCATCAGTTTCTTGCTTTTTCTTGTCTGTGGCGCGATTTGGTTATTAGTTATCGCTAATGATTCTGATATGGATACCAATTCCATAGTTTTATGCGTGCTGAATATATATCTTGGTGGTTATTTTTGTGCTGTTTATTTGATTACAGGACCTTTACAGAAAAATTGTTCCAATTATGCAAGTAAGATAATTGAGAAAGGCGTATCAAAAGCGGAAATAGAAAAAAAGCATTCTTTCGGAATAAGCTCCAAGGTAATGGCTATTATTAATATCTTTGTTCCTATCATTTTTATAGGTGTGCTTTTCTTTATCTTTGCAGGACGTGTATCTGAGTACGGAATGTCTGACGGGGTGTTTGTTAAGAGCCTTATTGTGATCGGTATTGAATGTGCTGTCTTTTATCTGGTGTTTGTGCGTTTGGTTTTCAACAAGATGCTGCTTTCCGTTCACAACATGAGACATCAGCTGAGCGGAATGAACAAAGAAAACCTTCACAAAGTTGAATTTGAAAAAACCGACCTTTCGAATGAGTTCATGTACAATGTGTATTTGATTAATACGATCGTAGGAATTTTACAGAAAATATTGAAGGAAAGCCAGAAAATCAGTATGGACGTAATTGAGTCCAGCAACGAGCTTTCTGTTATTTCCCGTGAGACAGCCGTTACTTCACTGGAGCAGAATTCTGGAATTAAGGAACTTCTTTCCGCGATGAAAGAGACAGATGCGCTCTCGAAAAATATTTCTGAGAAAATCGGAGAGGTTTCTATTGTCGCGAAAAAAACGACGGAAAATATCGTGGACGGCTTTGGTATTCTTAGGCAGAATATGAACAAGCTTGAAGAAATAAGATCGGCGAATGATATTACGGTCGAGGGAATTAAGAACCTTACGGAAAAAATCTCAGGCATCAACGACATTGCGCGGATTATTAACGGAATTGCGGATCAGACGAACATAATCGCGTTCAACGCTGAGCTTGAAGCTTCTAGCGCCGGGGATGTCGGCGAGAATTTCTCGCTTGTAGCGAACGAGATTCGCCGTCTTACAAACAGCACGATTCAGTCAACGGAGGAAATACGCAAACGTATCATAGAAATTCAGCATTCCTCTGATGATCTTTTGCTTGCTTCCCAGAACGGCACAAAAAAGATTTTGGACGGAAATAAGATTATAAACGCGCTTAACTCACGTTTTGAGGAGCTTAAAAAATCTTCAGAAAGCATGGATTATGCTTCCGAGGATATAAAAAAGATTATTGAGCAGCAGACGGCTTCTTTTGCTCAGATTGTAATTACGCTGCAGCAGATAGCGCAGACGACAGAATCGTTCTCAAGCTCAACTCAGAAAATCAGCGATTCTGCTCAGAATTTGTGTACTATTTCTGACAGTCTTAAGAAATTACAGCCAGAAGAATAAAATTGGGATTTCGGACATATAAATCAACGAGGTGGAATAATGAAAACGAACGAAAAAGACGGAACACTGCCATTTGAGAAAGAAATATTAAGAGCAAGTATGCTGCCGAACATATCCTGCGGAATTGTTATGCTGATTTATTCGATATTTATTTTGAATCTTGATATAAAAACTCATTATTTCGTGATATTCAGTATACTTACAATAATTGTAGTGGCTCAATTCTTGATATCTCCTATTGTGAATCATATCGTAATGGGGAAAGTCTCAAAAAAGATTGAGGATTATTTGTCGAAAGGTATGGATGTCGAGACCAGGACAGATCTTTTCAGGATGATTCATAAGATGCCGGCTAAGAAACAAATTGAGACAGCTAGTTTCTTCGTCGTCAGCGCAATATTTTTGACTTGCACATATCATTTCTTATATCACATGAGTATTATCCTTAATGCGGTAAATTTCTTGGCGATGCTTCTTGGTGCTTATGTCGCTTCTCTTTTCGCGCTTTCTTACAGCCGCTCTATCTGTACGAAATATGCATGCCGTCTTGTTGAGGACGGAATCGATGAGAAAATTCTCAAAGAAAGATTTTATTTCGGAACGTCTTACCAGAAATCGTTTTCATTTTATGGCTCGATACCTGTTATTTGGGGCATCATTCTTACGATGGCACTTTTTTATGTTTACTATTATAACAACGTGCCTGGTGAATCTGGATTCCTTCCTGCGGTAAACGGTGAATACGGATTTATTCCCTCGCAGTTCATGCGAATTGGAATTGTTCTTTTTATAAACATTTTGATCGGCAGCCTTTCGGTTTATTTCTTTTTGAAAAGCATTATGGCCTCTTCTGACAAATTGCAGGCATCGATGCATCATATAATCAAGAACGATATTTTTACTGTAGATTTGGTTGCCACGGATTTTGAGAACGAAGTTTCGTACAACATGTACCTTCTGAATAAAATAGTGCTTCTTTTCCGTTCTATTCTTGATGATATCCGCGAGATAGGAAAAACGATGGTCGTTCCTATTGGCGAGCTTTCTGAAATATCGCAGTCAACTGCATCGACCGCGCTGGAGCAGTCTACCGGTGTAAAAGAGATTCTTGCCACTATGGAAGACACAGACCGCCAGACACGCAATATCGTGGAGAAAATTGCGGATGTTACCGACATTGCCGAAATTACGGAGAAAAACGTAAAATCAGGATTTAAGACGTTACAGTCGAACCTTGATAAAATGGCAGATATTACAGAGGCTAACGTTTCCACGATTTCTGGAATACGCGAACTTGGCGAGAAAATTGGAAGTATCTGGGATATCGTAAAAATCATAAACGATATTGCGGATCAAACCCGAATAATTGCGTTCAATGCCGAGTTGGAGGCTTCCAGCGCGGGCGAGAGCGGAAGAAACTTCCATATCGTTGCGAATGAAGTGCGCCGTCTTGCGGCGGGTATTACTAACTCCGTCGATCAGATTAAGGAAAGAATTACAGAAATCCAGCATTCGTCCGATAACTTGATAATTACGTCCGAATCTGGAACAGAGAAAATCCGCGAAGGTCTGGAACTTTCCGAAAAGCTTAAGGAAAAATTCAACGATATACAGAGCTCTTCTGAGATTACCGTTGAGTCTGCAAATCAGATCAAAGATATAATCAGCCAGCAGTCCGTTGCTTTTGACCAGATTGTTGCGACAGTCCGCCAGATTTCTTCTGGAATAGAGAATTTCTCCGCCTCTACGGACACTGTGAACAACACGGCTCAGAAACTGAAGGAAGCCGCCAACTTGCTGGAGAATCTTCACACGATGATTATCTCCGAGACCGAATAAGTATGAACGCACGGATGGGGTATCTTCCGCCAGACACAATTCATGTCTGGTTTGGAATGCCCCTTCTTAGTTCTGGAATGCCACTTCTGGGTACTCTTCGAACGAATTTAAAAAAAATCTCCGACAACTGCAACAAAATCTATTAATCCCGGCTCTAATAAGTATCAATTAAAAAGACAAAATTAATGTTTTTGTCAAATAAATAAAAATATAGAATTCCGTTTTTTTATCTGCTGTTTCATTTATGTACGCATCGAAAAATCGGATTTCGTACTGCGAGGTTCGTATGGAGACAATTAAAGATTTAGGTTCATATACATTTCCGGCTCTTTTAGAGAATTCGGTAAAGAAATTCGGGGACAGACCAGCTTTAGCACTTGTGGGCAAGGAGCCTTTTACGTACAAACAGGTTGCAGAGGAAGTCCGCTCTGTAGGAAAAATGCTTACTGGGCTAGGTCTTAGATCTGGTTGCAAAGTCGCGGTTCTTGGAACTGGCCGTCCTGAATGGGGCATTTCCTACCTTGGCATTGTATGTCACGGAATGATTGCCGTTCCTTTGCTTCCAGATTTCAGCGAGGCGGAGCTATCGTCAATAATAAAGCATTGCGGTGTTGATGCAGTCATTGTAGAAGGCAGGCTTTACGCGAAACTGGCTAGTCTGAAGGATGATATGCCGAATGCCGTTATCAGAATGGAAGATTTTACGGTGATTTCGTCCGAGCAAGGAAAATGGAACGGATATACGCATGCTGTTTTCGATGGATGCGAGGCTCCGGTTTGTTCTGTGAAAGAGGACGACACGGCTTCCTTAATATACACTTCCGGTACTACAGGTCGCTCAAAAGGTGTCGAGCTGACCCACAAAAATCTTGTTTGGACTTGTGTGCAGTGCCAGCATACTCATGAAGTCAAGAAAAATGACAGAACACTTTCTTTCCTGCCGCTTTCACACGTTTATGAATTTACGGTCGGATTTTCTATGCAGATTCTGAACGGCGCATGTGTCTATTATCTGGGAAAACCTCCTGTAGTAAGTGCTCTGCTTCCAGCTTTTTCTATTGTTAAGCCGACTATTGTGCTTTCTGTACCTCTTGTTATGGAGAAAATCTTCAAGAATAAAGTGCTTCCGACTCTTACAAGGACAGAGTTTATGAAATCTTTGTATAACAAGAAATTGACACGAAAGGTTCTTCATATGATAGCGGGCGCTTCTCTTAAAAAGACGTTTGGCGGTCATCTTGTGTTTTTCGGAATCGGTGGCGCGAAAGTAGATCCGAAAGTCGAGCAGTTCATGAAAGATGCGCATTTCCCGTATGCCATAGGTTACGGACTTACGGAAACTTCTCCGTTGATTGCATCAAGCGGCCCGAAAATAACGGAGCCGGGTTGTATAGGAGTTGTTATGCCCGGTGTTGAGGTGAAAATCAACAATCCTAATCCTCAGACTGGAGTAGGTGAGATTGTCGTAAAAGGCGAGAATGTCATGAAAGGGTATTATAAGGAACCTGAAATTACGGCAAATGTTTTCACTACATCAGAGGATACTGCCGGAGAAGGCTACCTTAAGACAGGGGACCTTGGAGTTTTTGAGAGCCACCACAAAAAGCCGTATCTTGTGCTGAAAGGGCGCAACAAGAATATGATTCTTGGATCAAATGGCGAGAATATTTATCCTGAAGATATTGAATTCGTACTTAACCAGCATCCGTTTATAGTGGAATCGCTTGTTGTTGAGGGTAAGGAGGGCCTTGTGGCGTTCGTTAAGCTTGATGTTGAAAAAATTAGCGCAATAATCGGCAAGGCTAAAAACCTTGTTTCGAATGTAGTCAGCAAAGTCAACGATAAAGTTGCTGACAAAACGCAGCTTATTGCGGATATAAAGAATTACGTGAACAGCAACGTGAGTAAAATTGCGCGCATAGTTAAAATTCAAGAAGTTATAGAGTTCGAGAAAACCGCAACTCAAAAAATAAAGCGGTATTTGTATGATTTACAATCTGCGAAACCGGCTGGTTGCTGAAATACTGTATGTTGACGAACGCACATGTTCATTTTGATAAAAAATATTCCTCAGCTGATTTTTGCGGACAGTTGATTTGTCTTTCTGTTGGAAATCCTGAGGAATGGAAAGATACTTCTGCGTTTGTCCGTGCTCTGAATAAAACTGTTCGTTCTGCAGGAATTCATCCGTGGACGCTTGTGTCTGGTTCTGTAGGCGCAACTGCGGATGTAGCGGAAATTGCGGGGGCTGCGAGTATTGATGCGCGGCTTTCGTGGCTCGTCAAATTATTGGAAAACAATTCCTCTGAAGTTGCGGCTGTGGGTGAGTGCGGAATTGATTTGTACACGCCGGAGCTAAAGACCGCGCTTCCAGCGCAGATTGTCGCGTTTGAGAAGCAGATGGAACTTGCAGCTCGCTACGAGAAGCCGCTTGTGGTTCATTGCCGCCGCAGCATTCAGTATTTTTTCGAGTATGCGCCGCGCCTGAAAAAACTTCCCTCAGTTATTTTTCATGCTTTTCCAGGTACTATTTCTGATTGCGAAAGTTTGTTGCGGCGCGGCATAAACGCATATTTTTCGTTCGGGGGCAGTTTCGCGCAGAAAGAAAAAACAACTGCGGACGGAACGCAGTCTGCTTTGCCGGATATGTTTATCCGGGGAGGCAAGCATGCGGCGGAGTGCGTGAAAAAACTTGCGTTGGACAGGCTTCTTTTTGAGACTGATGCGGCTGATTGCGCCGCTGTGTTATTGCCAAAAGTGTATGATGCTGCGGCGGCGTTGCGTGGCGTTTCTGTGGGGGAGCTTGAATCTGTGTGCGGCGAAAACTTTAGCAGGGCTTACTGCTCGTCAATACTTTTCACACAGGGAACTTGCAGCTACGCAATGATATGAGGAAATAAGTAAGTTTGCCGCACACCGCCGAACATTCATAAACCCTAATGAAACTACAATGTTGCTTGGACTTTTTTCAGTTCCTCGGTTGTCTCCGTGAAAAGCTTGTTCACTTCATCCTTGCCCGCCGGGATATCGCCCTGCGTCTTGCCTTTTAGTATATCGTCCAGACGTTGGCATGCGTCGAACAGTCGTTCAGCTCCGAGCGTTCCGGAAATACCTTTTAGCAGATGAACGAGTTTCTCTGCTTCTTGAATTTTATTTTCAGCGACGAGCTTCTCCAAATCCTCTGGTTTGAATTGAGGATCTTCGAAGAACATGGTCAAAAGATCATTATATAGTTCCTTGTCGTTATCGACACGAGCCATAGCCTCTTCAAGATTGACAAGTTTTAAGTTATCCATGTGAACCTCCCACGGTAATTTCTACTTCAAATCATTTGTAATTAATTGTAGCGCATATCTTGAATTTTTACCATAATTATCGATAATTATTGTATGTCAAAGAAAACTGTTGCTACAAATTCTGCCACGCTGCCAGAGAATGCTGTGCAGGCAGGAATCTCAAAGAAACTTGTAATTGCAAATACAGCTACAGCCTGTTTTTGCGTGCTGTTCTCATTTTTCCAGATAAATTTTACGGATGATATTTCGGTTCTTTCCTTTCCGCTTTCGATTCTTTTTTCGCTTTTGTTTGCGCTTGTGTGTGCTAAAGTTTTGATGAAAGGCGGTCAGGTAAAGTACGTCGGCGTTCTTCGTAAATTTAATGAGTACGTGCCGTTCGTGATGTTGATGGCATTCGTTTTCCGCAGGGCTGGTGAATCTGGAACATCGTGGGGATACGATCTTGTAACTGTTATTTTGTGGGTATTTCTGACAGTTTCTTCTGTTTTTGCGTGCTGGTGCCTTTCGGAGAAACGTGTTTGCAAACAGAACCCTGTTTTTCAGTCGCAGCGAGAGGCTAATCCGCTTAAGAAACACCGGGGTTTGGTACGTGTTGTTGTTGAAATTGTAAGTTGGGTAGATGCTTTTGTTCAGGCAGCTTTTGTCGTTGCTCTGCTTCATATTTTTGTTTTCCAGCTTTATGAAATTCCGTCTGAGTCGATGGTTCCTGAATTCCTGATAAAAGACAGGGTTTTTGTTTTTAAGACTATATCAGGACCTAAATTCCCTCTTTCTGATATAGGGCTTCCGAGTTTACGTACATATAAAAGAGGCGATATCGTTGTTTTCAGAAATCCGCATTACGAAAACAGTCAGAAGAGCGAGGTGAAGAGTTTCGTGTCATCTCTTGTGTATATGCTTACATTGACTCAAGTTAATCTGAACGTTGATGAGGACGGATCGCAAAAAGCTGATCCGCTTGTTAAGCGCGTTACCGGTGTACCGGGCGAGCAGCTCATGTTGCAGGACGGTGTTTTATACAGCCGGACCGCAGCTGATCCTGTTTTCAGACCCGTGAAAGAAGATGCGACTTGGGCGGAATGGAATGTTTCTGCTTTGTCTCCGGATTTGCTTAAAAGTGTAGAGACTATTCCTATTACGGGTGAAATGTACGATGCGCTGCTCGCCGTAGAGTCTGCACGCCGTGACCTGAGTTACACGGATATTGCCGCAGAAAGCCGCCGCATTGCTGCTAGGTTCTTGGAAATCAGGAATCTTGTAAACCCGACTCTTGCTGGCGAAGCTGCGTCTGATGTAGTGTCTAAATCTGATATGTACGTGACGACTTTGTTCAACAAAGTTGATGCCACTTATATAAAACTGCTGACAGTCGAGGGCGGAGCGGAATGGTTCACTGAATTCCTTACGTCATGGATTCCTGAGTATGAAAAATCGGTCGCGGCGGGAAATGCTGAAATGGGCGGAAATCTTTATGATGAGTCGATGTTCCGGTTTAATATCATGATAAAAAACTGTTTCGGAAAACTTATACTGCGTAATGCGGAAATGAGTTTGGAAGGACTTGGAGCTGCTGCCCGAAGTACAGACACAGAAAGAATAAAGCTTTTGCAGGAAGCAAACAGATATGCTCTGTATGCGCTTTTGAATGAAAGCCGGAATATGCCGGTGTTCCCTGCGAACGACGCGGACGGAAATCCTCAGTTTATTCCTGACGGCAATTATTTTATGATGGGTGATAACCGCTTTAACTCGCTCGACATGCGTCATTCCTATGAGCAGAAAACTATTCCTATTACGGATTTCGACCCTGAATCGGTTACGTACAAGTCAAATGTAGATCCGCAGTATGTAAGCCAGAGCCGTATTCTTGGTTCTCCGAGCCTTCGTTTTATGCCGTTGAGCCGCTTCGGTATTCCGGGACAGACTGCTGAAGTCCGCAACTAGCGTGTGTGTGTCAGTCGTCGTTTTTGGCGGGGCTCGTTAGCGCTTTTCCGTGAGGTGGCTTTGTGTACAGACTTTTCGTCATAGAGGATGACGCGGGTATTGCATCCGCTATTTGTGACCAAGCCGCGATGTGGGATATGGAAACACGTACCGTCCGCGATTTCCGTAACGTCGCCGCTGAAGTTGCCGATTTTTCGCCGCACATCATTTTGCTTGACATAAAGCTTCCGTGCTTCAATGGTTTTCACTGGTGCACGGAAATCCGCAAATTTTCGCGCGTGCCGATAATCTTTATATCTTCTGAATCAGACAACATGAACATCATAATGGCGATGAACATGGGCGGTGATGATTTTATCGCGAAGCCGTTCGACCAGAACGTGTTGGTTGCTAAAATTCAGGCTTTGTTACGCCGAACATACGATTTTGCGGCTTCAGTTCCTGTTATGGAGCATCGTGGCGTAATTCTTGATATGGGCGAGAATTCCGTTTTGTACAACGGAAAGCGTATTGAGCTTACGAAAAACGAATATCGCATTCTTCTTACGCTGATGCAGAACAAAGGTTGTGTTACAAGCCGCGAAAAGCTAATGGAAGCGTTGTGGCAGACGGACTGTTTTGTTGACGAGAACACGCTTTCCGTCAATGTCGGACGGCTTCGGAAAAAGCTTGAGGCGGAAGGACTTGCTGATTTTATTGCCACGAAATTCGGTGAAGGATATATAGTTAAATAGCGCGATTCGACAAATTGTGCGGACGGTTTTGATGAAGTTTTTTTTTAAGTATATCAGCCAGTACAAAACTTTTTTTATCGTGTTCTTTGCGGGCGCGGTATTTTTCTCCGTGACTTTTTATTTGTATCACATACCGGTGATGGCGGTGATATATCCTGCTGTTGTATGCGTGTTTTTTTCGCTTCTTGTGTTTGCCGTACGGTTCAATGCAGAGAAAAAGCGGCACAAGTATTTGCAGGATTTGAAAAACTGCGTTCCTGAGCTGCCGGCGACTCTGCCTTCACGGACGATATGCGAAAATGATTTTGCTGAATTGTTGCACATCCTTTCTGCCAACATTGCGGAGCTTAGGACGCAGAAAGACGCGCAGTACGCTGATATGCAGGATTACTACAGTCTGTGGGTGCATCAGGTGAAAACGCCCATAACAGCGATGGAACTCATGCTCCAGAACGGGAATTCCGCTTCTTCCGCACGGCTCCAAGCCGATTTGCCTCGTGACTTGCGGCGTGAATTACACCGTATAGAACAATACGTGGACATGGCTCTTACGTTTATCCGGCTTGAGTCTGAGACGACGGACTATGTAATCAAAGAATACGAACTTGACAGCATCATCAAAAACGCCGTGCGGAGCTTTGCCAGCGAGTTTATAAGCAGACATCTGCGGCTTATTTACAATGAGTGCGGCAAGAAAATTGTTACTGACACTAAGTGGTTTTCGTTCGTTCTGGAGCAAGTACTTTCAAATGCGCTCAAATACACGAGCGAAGGCTCTGTTTCCATTTTTGTTGAGAATGATGACACTCTTTGCATCCGCGACACTGGAATCGGCATAAATCCGGAAGATTTGCCGCGCGTCTTTGAGAACAGCTACACAGGCAGAAACGGACGCGGAGAAAGCCATTCGTCTGGAATAGGGCTTTATTTGTGCCGGAGAATTTGTTATAACTTAAATCATTCAATAGAAATAGAGTCACGCCCGAACGAAGGCACGACAGTACGTATTGGCTTTGGACGCGCGGCTGAAAGACTAGAGTAAACGACCTTCTGGAGTGCAAAAATCCCCGGCCTGGCCGGGGATTCTGCGTTACCTATGTTTAAATACAATGTCGTCGAGGTAGATGTCGCCGGTGTTTCTGTTTTCCCAATCATCAAAGTCGAAATGAAGGGTTTTAAAGCGATTCCAGTCAAATTCTACACGAGGATCAAGCCATTTGTTTTCCTTGCTGGACCATACACCGCTTTCTTTAAAGTTCGAAAGTGGAATTTCAACCGTTACCCATTCGCCGACTCTATAATCAGAAGCTCTGATTGTAAAACCCAAATTCCACGGCAGAAATCCTTCAGATTTTTTGGGGAAAAACAGCCTTTTGCGCACTGTTATAAAACTTGTAAATGTTGCTTAGAAAATCATTATAAAACTTGTAAACAATGCTTGTAAATTCATTATAAAACTTGTATCATAGATACAGGGGCAGGATATGGAACGTTCAAAAATTAAGGAATTGCAAAACTGGTTGAAATCTCCACGTAG
>JAEEGL011731109.1_pt1 | contig 20984 bp, 11 predicted proteins | sample 9134231 | NCBI WGS metagenome assembly JAEEGL01 (sample SAMN16246548, study PRJNA631951) | gut metagenome | biome: gut microbiome; feature: rumen; material: fiber-attached | host: Bos | place: Iran: Karaj | collected 2018-10 | reverse complement strand
GGACATGAGAATGCACTGGCGGCCCGCGGTACCATACTTCACATGGTCAATCATTCGCTTATCAAGCTGGTACTGTTCATGTGTGCCGGCGTTATCTATATGAATCTTCATGAGCTTGACCTTAACAGGATACGGGGCTTCGGAAAGGGTAAGCCGCTTCTTATGTGTGCATTTATCATAGGAGGTTTATCGATAAGCGGTGTTCCCGGATTTTCGGGATATGTCAGCAAGACACTGCTTCACGAATCCATAGTGGAGTATATCCATGAGGCTTCAAATGCATACGGAACATATAAGTTTATTGAATATGTATTCCTGCTGACAGGCGGAATGACTCTTGCTTACATGCTCAAGCTTTTTATCGCTGTTTTTGTTGAAGACGGAGGCAAAGCCATCTCAGACGGTCATGGACATAACTACGGTGATGAAGATGAACACAGGAGAAATTATATGAATGAACAGTCATCCTGCGCAATACTTCTTTCGGCGCTGGTGCTGTTTGTTTTCGGCATTGCTCCCTACAGGCTTATGGACAGGAATGCGGCAATGGCGATGCCCTTCCTGAACAGGGACAATCCGGGTATGCGCATCAATTATTTCTCTTTCGGTAATCTTAAAGGCAGCATTATCTCGATGACGCTGGGAGTTCTTATATATTGTTTCGTGATCAGGAAGCTGCTCATGAGCAGGGACGAATCGGGGAATAAGGTATATGTTGACAGATGGCCGGCATGGCTTGACCTTGAGAACCTTGTATACCGTCCCGTTATCGTACACATTCTTCCGTTTGTCTGTGCTTTTATATTAAGGATGTTCGACAGGATGGCAGATCATTTGATCTCAATCATACAGAGGACGCTGCTTAAGGAAGTGGAACCCAGACGTCCCCTGCTCTACGGAAATGCTCTGACTCATTTTGTCGGGATGTTTATGGATGGTATGACCGATCTCCTGAACAAAACTGTAAGAAAGAAAAATCCCAAATACATCAATTACGAGAAGAAGCTTGCGCTGAGACTTGAACAGGTATTAAAGACGTCACGTCTTACGGCAAGAAGTGTTTCTTTCGGACTTATGATGTTCAGTATCGGATGTATAGCAACTCTTATTTATCTGCTCGTGGTTCTTACATTGCATATCAGCTAAGGAAACGGAAGGTGTTAGGGATTTAATATGAACATAGAAGAAGTGCTTCGTGAGCTTGACTCTCTTCCGGGTGGGGAAGAGACATATAAAACGGGTGATTATCTTAGAGAAAAGATAAGGGAAGCCTCGGATGAAGGTGACTATAATGCGGAGCTTACACTGCTGAGTGAGATGATAGGTTACTTAAGATATACCGAAGGTTTTGAGGAGCTGCCAGTTTACTGTGAAAGGGCAGTTGCCCTGTGTGAGGAGAAGGGACTTAAGGATACACTTCCATATGCGACCACACTGCTAAACATTGCAACAGCATACAGGGCAGCAGGCAGACTGTCCGAAGCTCTTGAACTGTATAAAGAAGTTGAGAGTCTGTACGGCAGGCTGGTGTCGGAAGACGATTATCTGTATGCAGCTCTCTACAACAATATGAGCCTCCTTTATCAACAGCTTGATGACCTGCCAAGATCGGCGGACTGCCTGAACATGGCACTTAAGGTTATTGAACAGATCGAAGGTAAGGAGATACAGCAGGCCATAACACGCACCAATCTTGCTCAGGTATATATCAGGCTTGAGGAGTATGATGAGGCACAGGAACAGCTTAATGAAGCTGTCGGTATCTTTGAGGCGGCCGGAGGCGATGAATGGCATTATCCGGGCTGCCTTAATACACTGGCCGATCTGTTCTTTATAAAAAAGGATTACAGCGCGAGCGTTGATCACTACCGAAAGGCTCTGAAGCTTCTTAAGCGTCACGTGGGAGAGGACAATCCAAGCTACATTATGGTTAATGAGAGCCTGCAGGAAGCGGAACGTATGCTGGTGGACAGCGGAGGATCCGAAATTACAGAGCAGACTGATGAAGACCGTGCCAACGGTACCGATGGGAAAAGGAATAACGGGAATCCGGATAACGGCAGCCTGGGAAAAAAAGAAGACAATAATGAAGAACGGGATGATGCGGAGCATCCCGGATATATCAGGGGCCTTGAACTCAGCCGCAGGTTTTATGAGGAATACGGGAAGGCCATGATACATGAGAAATTTCCTGAATACGAGAACCGTATTACAGTAGGTCTTGTCGGAAGGGGATCCCAGTGTTACGGCTTTGATGATGAACTGTCTACCGATCATGATTTCGGTCCGGACTTCTGTATCTTCCTTGATGATGATCTGTTCGAGGAAATAGGCGACAGGCTGCAGGCTGAGTACAACAGTCTTCCTGATGGATATATGGGGTATAAACGGGTCACAATGCTTCCGCCTGACGGACGCAGGGTGGGAGTTATAAGGACTAAGGAATTCTATTCTCGAGTGCTTGAGACAGAGGAGGCACTTATAGATGAATATGTATCGGAGGATACAGATGACCCCGTGGAGCTGGTAAGGAGACAGTTCAGGTTCTTTGCTAAAGTGAAGGAAGAAAATCTTTCCGAATGCACAAACGGTGAGGTGTTCAATGATGCGGAGAGTGATTTTGTAAGGATAAGGAATAAACTGTCCTATTATCCGGATATTATATGGAAGAGAAAGATCGCTGAGGAGCTTCACTACAGTGCACAGATGGGACAGTACAATTACATAAGGATGCTCAAGCGTGGTGAGAAGGTCGGTTCGGAGCTTGCACTGGCCGGTTACATGGAGCATACCATGAAGCTCGTATATCTTCTCAACAGGAAATATGCACCTTATTACAAATGGCTGCATCATGGGATGAAGCAGCTTGAAAGAGCGGCAGTCGTAATGGATATCTTCAATGCGGTGTATGATATGCCGAAGGGTGATGAGCGTATAAGGATGACGATCGAGATAGTGGCTGCCATCATAATAGAAGAACTGCAGAAGATAGGCATGGCGGAGAATGTTCCGGAAGATGAGAAATATCTGGATGTATACTCCCGGGTAATATTCAGTTCATAAGATGGAAAGCTGCTGCAGGCCGGTGCCGGTCCGGAAAAACATAAAGTATTACAGGTTTTTGTGAAAAATGTAAGGCAGTTGTTTCAAAAGGAGGAAAAATATGTCCGAAATTAACTTGAATACTAACGTAAGTTCGTGTATTATAAGCAACGTTGAGAGTTCTAATAAGAAGACTGTCAACAGTGACCGTGAGGCGGTAAATGAAATAGTTATGCTTGAATGGCAGGCATTTGACAAGGTACAGAATGAAGGCGGAAGGGCTTCCTGTCAGGATGACTGGGACACATTTTCAATAATGCGAAGAAGCCAGTATGATACCTGGACGGATGAAATGCTGGATTCTTATATAGATGATTTCTACACTGCCAATGAACACGGTTGGAATCTGATAACCGAGAAATACGCCCGTATGGAGGAAAGTACCGCACCGGACAGCTATGCCTCGATAAAGGATAAACTGCCGGAGGTTGATGATACAAAGAAAGCGATCGTTGAACAGATAGTGGGAATACAGGTAGACTGGATGGAACAGTTCGCATCTTTGTATCCCAAGGCTGCTTCCAATGCAAGAAGCATTCATACATCCGATGACACTGAGGTAAATACTTCATATGAAACATATCTCAGGGGTGAATTGCTGACATATTCGGCAAGAACACTTGCCTTGTACGGGCAGTTCATAGTTAAGCTTGCAGGTGAAGGAAGAAATCTTGCCTGCATGATCATGGAGAATACGGCTAAGGCATACGGTTACGGAAGTCTTAAGGAGTTAGAGGATAAATTGTAATATATGTTTTATCGTGGGAGATAGATGAGTAATACAGATAATACCAATTCAACCAAAACCGTAAAAGAGAAGACTGTTAAGAAACGTGCAGCAAGAAGTATAGTGGCGCCGAGGGCTGATGAAGAGATAAGCAGCAGAGAGATGCGAAGGCAGGATGCATTTGCGGGTATGAACACTGCCAAATCACCAAGACGTATTAATGAAGCTGCGTCTACCGTCAGGTCTCCCGGGGCAATGAAGGTAACAGAGATTAAGGATAATAAGGCCAAGATGGTTACGGCTCCCATTAATCTCAATTTCAACGAGGATATCCTTCAGTCAGCACCACCCAGGAAGCAAAATAAGATAATAGCTACGGGATGGCCCGACAGACCTCCGGCTCCCCGAAATGCCAATGTGCACAATTTGCCTGAAACAGTGGAAAAAGCACGTGAACAGGGACCGGGGCCGGTGATAGTAACGGGAGTTACTTCCGAAGGTCAGATACAGCCGGGACAGGGACAGACGGTACCACCGCAGAGACAGATACAGCCGGGATCCGTACAGGCAGCGTCGCAGCAGAGACAGATGCATCCGGGACGAACAGCACCGCAGCAGAGGCAGATGCAGCCGGGACAGGCAGCGCCGCCACAAAAGCAGATGCAACAGGGGCCGGTGATATCTACGGGAACCGTATCTGAAGGGCAGATACCCAAAGGACCCGTACAGACAGCGCCGCAGCAGAGACAGACGCAGCCCGGACAGACAGCGCCACAGAAGCAGATGCAGCAGGGAAATGGCCGACCGGTACCGCAACAGGGTCAGAGAAGACCGGGGCAGGGTCAACGTCCGGGACAACCGGGACCGAACCGTGGTCAGGTAAGACCGGGACAGGCACCGCAAAGAGCAATGCCGGGGCGTCCGGCTCAGAACGGACAGGCAGGAGGAAGGCAGCAGCGTCCTCCGGTAAATACAGCCGGAAACGGTGTGAACATTCCCGTATCTCAGGTTACGGAAGAACTGCCGGGAGGCAATTCTTCACGAAGAGTGTTGAAGACAGTAGTCACTACAACCACGACCACAACCTATGAAACGGTCAGCGATGAAGATCTTAAGGAGTTAAGCGGACCTACACAGACAGTAGTAACCGAACAGCTTCCGGTTCAGCAGATACCACAGCCTGTTCAGAGTCAGCATGTAACTCAGCAGATACCTCAGCCTGTTCAGGGTCAGCATGTAACCCAGCAGATACCACAGCCTGTTCAGAGCCGGCAAGTAACTCAGCAGATACCGCAGTCACAACTGCAGCAGGCAGGTCAGACAGGCCGGATACCAACACAGGGACAGGATACAGCACAGGGTTCTGTCATTAACAGAATGATGTCACAGCCGCCTCATCAGGGTAAACCCATGACGGCAATGGACAGACAGCTTGCCGATATAGAGAAGGCATTGGGACTGTCGGAACCGGGTGTGGACAATGGTGTAAACAGTAATATAAACAGTAATATAAACGGTACTGTAAACAACAATATAAACAATAATAACGATATGCTTAATGCTTCCTTCTTCGAAGGTCAGGGTCAGCCGAATTCGCGTCTGAGCAGAGGAAATGTACCGGCTCCGGGGAATAAGCAGGGCCCTGCCGGGCAGCGCAGAGCAGCGGGAAACGACCCGTTTAAGGATATCGATACATTCTCAGATAAGAACCACACAGAGAAGAACGAGCCTATGGATCTTGGCAGGAAATCGACAGAGTATATGATGCTTGCCATCGAAGGCGTAATATTTGTAGTTATTCTTATAATATGTCTCAGTATTTATCATAAGATAAAGAACAGGGATTTCGATACCGATGACAGTTCGGTGCCTTCAACGGAGGCTGTAGCGGATGAAGGACAGGAAAATCCGATACCGTTGGCGGATTCGGGCACGGAAGGCTTTGAGGTTCAGGAAGCCGGAGCGGATGATGAACTTCTGATAGAAGATGATCCTTCGGGAAGTGTGCAGACGGAAGCTTCATCGGAGTCGGTTGATGTCGATAATGATAATTTCACACTCAAATGCACGAATGTAACCGTCTGTCTTGATACGAACGGAAATCCTGCAGCACTGATATACTTTACATTTACCAATAAAACCAGTAAACTTTTATCTATGTCAGAGGTATTTCCGCCGAGTGTCACCCAGAATGGTGAACCCTGCGAAACCTTTGCATCGCTGGATGAATATCCTGAGGAATTCTACAATAAGGACACTCAGATATCGGACGGATCATCGCTGGATTGCTGTTATTCGGTATCACTTAAGGATGCCGTATCACCGATGATGCTTACTGTCCATGATAATTACGAGACGTTTTCCGATGTGGGCACCACAGAGATACCGCTCCAGTGATAATATAAATATGAGGTTCATGTTTAATATATGTGTTGTGTACTGTTAATTGTTTGTGAAAAGGGGATGTTAAAATGAGCAGAAAGAAAAGAAGATTAAAGAAAAAGAGAGTGTCACAGGTATTGGTTATTGTTGCGGCGGCATTGGTTCTCGTCATTATCGTGGCGGCAGTCATTCTGCTTTTGAAGTCGATCAAGACGCTTAAATCGATAACCCTGACCCCTAATTTTGCAGAGACCGAACTGGATGTAAATCAGGATTACGTATTCAGTGTTAAGGGGAATCCGGGCAAAGCAAGCCTGAAGTCGCTTAAATATTCGGTAGATGATTCTACGGCATCCTTTGAAAAGGGAAGCGGAGCAGATACCGGAACAGCAGTACTTCATACAGGAGCTGAGGGTACGGTGACCCTGTACGTAAGCAAGGATAAGATAAAGAGTAATACCCTGACCTTCCAGGTAGTGGATCAGGCAAGAAAGGCTGAGGAAGAGGCTATGGCAGCCGAGAAAGCAGCCCAGGAAGCACAGCTGGCAGCGGAAGCAGCAGCAGCCGAGGCTGAACAGGAAGCAGCCGCCATGACCACACTTGTTCAGGTTACCGGAGATAACGTACGTATGAGAGCGGAGCCAAATACCGACTGTGAAGTGGTTAAGACCTGTAAGAAGGGTGAGACATATACCAAGATAGAGAATGTTGACGACTGGACGAAGGTGGATTTTGAAGGTCGTGAGTGCTACATTAAGTCGGAATTCCTTACGGAAACTACATCTGCGGAAGCGGGTCAGCCGGATGCAGCCGAAGGTGCTGCTGAAGGAGAAGATACCGCTTCGGCAACCGATACCAAGAAGGAAGAACAGAAGCCTGAAGAAAAGAAGCCTGAAGAGCAGAAGCCGGCAGAACAGAACAATAACCAACAGGCTCAGGATAATACGCAGAACAACGCGCAGGCTGAGGCAGAAGCGTTGGCTAAAGCACAGGCAGATGCCGAAGCAGCAGCTGCTGCTGCAGCAGATGCTCAGAAACAGGCTGAGGAGGTTGCTAAGGCAGCGGCTGCATCCGCAGGAACAGTGACCATCAACTGTGCGGACGGACCGGCACAGTTTTCCAAGGCAGAGTATGATTACTTTGTTGCGACATGGAACTATACGGGAATGCCTGAGGAAATGATGACACATCACAGTGCCGGAGAGCTTCATGCATTGTATAACAATACACATTGATCGGATGAGAGGGTATGTTCAGACATTTAAAAAGTAAGCACATAGCAACAGTATTGATCGCAGCACTTCTGATTGTATCAACCGCTGGGACTGTAAGTGCTGATGATGTTGATCTGTTATCGGGGAATGCGGGCGACAGTATCTTAATTGATACAGATGATGCAAATAACTCAGATGATCCGGATAATAATGCCGCTCACTCTGATAAATATTCGGATGATAATTCAGCAGATCCGGATGAAGAATATGCGGATCATGTGGATAATGTTGTCCTTATAAGCTTCGACAGACAGCTTAACAGGGAAGAGATATCAAATAAACTAAGGGATACAGGGATAGAGTCGGTAAAACCGGACTCTGTCCTTTTTATTTCCGATGGCATTGCAAAGATCACTGTAAGAAAAGGTCATACAGTAAGTGAGGCAATAGAGGAATTAAGCGAATGTGATGCAATAACAGCCGCACAGCCTGATTACGTATATACTTTTGAGCCGGTAGATGTAGAAGGACCGTACGATGCAGACGATACGGAGGCACGGGATAAAGTTTCCGAAGCCAAAGAGATACCGGATAAAACTGCGTATGATGCAGGTATACAGGATAAATCTGATGAAGCCGGGGAAACACAGGACAGATCCGCGGATGATACAGAAGCAGACAATGGCACAGCCGACGTATTGGAAGTCCCCGGGAAAACAGATACACCGGACGACAGTGAAGCCGACGTATTGGAAGATCATGGTAAAACAGATACACCGGACACTGTTACAGGTGACGTATTGGAAGATACAGAAGAAACTGACGCAGAGCAGGGTGATATACTTCTGTTCAGCACTCCGGAGGACAGGCTTGTTACAGAGAACGAGGGTGAAGAGACCGGGGATGAAGCAAAAGCAGATGCTGTGGTGGCGCCCGTTAACGATCCGTATTATCCCATGCAGTGGGGTCTCAGGAGTATAAATGCACCCGAGGCCTGGCAGTTGAGCAAGGACGCCTCAAGCGTGGGTGTTGCCATATTTGATGCCGGATTTGATGTGGAACATAAGGATCTGAAGAATAAGATAATACCCGGTTCAGCATACAATGCATACAGGGCTGCGGAAGATGAAGGCGATATCACGGATGTGACAGCAGGTCCTGCTGTGTATGACCACGGAACACATATTGCCGGTATTATCGCCGCTGAAGCCGATAACGGTATCGGTATAGCAGGTATTGCGGGAAATGCAGGGATCATACCCATAAGGGTATTTAATTACACTGCCAGTAAAGATCATGCTTCGGCAACAACGACAGCGTTGATCAAGGCATTTGATTATGTTAAGAATAATCGTGAGAAATACAATATCCGACTTATAAATATGAGCCTTGGAGCGGCTGTAAACAGGCTCCCACAGGACGATTTTCTGTTAAATTCGATTGATGAAGCTTTTAACATGGGCATTGTCACCGTATGTTCTGCGGGAAATGAAGCAATCACATATGGTGGTCCGTATATAAATTATCCATCTGCTTATATGACTGTGGTCTCCACAATCAATCTTATGAATAACGGACTTAAAGTGGTAAGAGAAGATGACCGGATAAAAGAGATCGACTGTCCGGATGTCTATGATGTGTCACGATACAGATCATCCAACTGGAATAAGAGCGGTAATATGAATGTGGATATCAGTGCACCGGGAACTAATATATTAAGCACGGATGACGGGAACTCTTATGTAAAACCGGATATATCGGATGATTCGGGTAAATATCTTCTTATGACGGGAACTTCAATGGCAGCACCCCAGGTGGCGGGTGTACTGGCACTTATGTTTGGGAAAAAAGAAGTGACAAGGGATGCCAAGGGTGCACAGTATATGATAGATACTCTGTATTCCGCTGCCAGAGGGATCAATGAGTCTGCCCCCGATACCGGTGACGGAGAAGCGAATGAACCAGATCTTGCAGCTGAAGGGCAGGGTGATGCCGTTTCCGATTTCACCGACACCGAAGGGTATGGGGAGCTTAATGCCGCCACGTCAATTAAGGCACTTGAAGACGGACTGTGGATAGAGGGACCTATGTTCCTTAAAATAGGAACGGACAGGACATACTCCGTGTGCAGATATGATGCGGGAGTATCAGCCCCCGAAACAGGATGGGAGCTGTCATCATCTGATCCCGCTGTACTTACTGTCGATGCGGAAGGAAAAGCACATGCGGCAGAGACGGGACAGGTTGTACTCAAGGCCGTAAAGGCCGGAAGAAGGATATGCAAGACAGTAACGGTACTGGGAGAAATTATGGGAATAGGTGGCGAGAACGGTGTATATGAAGCTTCCCTGATCTCTACTGACAGAACTGTTGAATATACGGTAAGCAATCCACAGACTATATTGTGTAAATGGAGTGTTGAGGGACCGGATATAGCTAAAATAAATGCCGGTGACGGTAAACTTACACCCGGACCGGGGATTGGACGTATTAAGCTTAAGGCTGAAGGACGTACACCCGGCAGCGAGGACTGCAGGTTTGAAAAGGATGTATGGATTATAGGCAGTGTTGAAGGTCCGGACAGCATATTGAGGAATGAAGTGGCAGCATACAGGGTGAGTATTCCGGAGGACTTCGACAGCTCGGGATATACTCTTAACTGGTATGTTGATGATCCTTCGGTAGCAGTCGTGGATGAGAACGGAAATGTTACCGGGATCAGTGAGGGAGCATGTACTATCGGGCTGGGGACAGACAGGGATAACATTGTAACAAGTAAGGTGATAGAGGTATCAGCCGAGGATATTCGTGATAAGTTCAAGGTTGATCCGATCGGTGATGTAACATATGCAGGTAAAAGCGGAGCGCCCTATGAACCACTGCCCGTCGTAAGATACGGGGAACGCGTCCTTGAAAAGGATGTTGATTATTCGACGTCATATGAAAACAATAAGGATGCCGGTGCAGCAGTTGTTAAGATCACTGGTAAAGGGACATTTGCAAGATGTTATACAGAAACAGGGTTTACCATAGTACCGTTTGATGTTTCCTCGAACCGACCGGGCAGTGAAACGGCTTATCCGCATGTACAGATGTATGTGCCCAGAGTAGTGCTGCATACGGGAGAGCCTGTAACTCCCTCGGTAGACGCAATGCTGTGCGTATCCGAAAATGAGAGCGAGGCAATGGTAAAGGACAGGGATTATACCATTGAGTATTCCGATAATACCGATGTGGGAATCGCACGTGCAACTCTTACCGGAAAGGGAAACTACAAGGGCACGCTGGAAGCCGGATATGAGATAAAGGATCCGGTTATCGATATAGATGATGAAAAGAAGGATGAATATTACGACCTGAGAAAGGACCTTAAGGGAGCGGAAGAGGAAATAGTTGCGGAGGTGGCCACGGATTCGATGAATGACATCTGGATAGGCGGCCTGGCGGCATCATATACATACACCGGGAACCGGATAAGGCCAGTGATCCACGTATATGACGGGATCAGGGAGCTGACGGAAGGAACTGATTATTCCGTGAAGTATTCAACCAATAAAAATGTCGGAGAAGCCACCATATCAGTTAAGTTCAAGGGTAATTACATTAACAATGGTGCAAAGACGACACACTTTGACATAGTACCCGCCGAGTTGGGCAGTGACGTACTTGCTCAGGGACTCAGCACAGAGGCCGGGAGTACGGAACAGAAGCCGGTACCGCAACTGATCATATCCGCCTCGGGCAGGACGGTAAACAGTAAATGCTATACGGTGGAATACGACAGACCGGTAATCGAAGCGGGAACCTATACGGCGGTGATCAGTGCAGTCGATGCCAATTTCATAGGAGAGACCACGGCGGAGGTAACGCTAACCGATAAGGACAAATCAATTTCAGACGCGAAGGTGGTGTTTGATCCGAAAGTCTACAGCTACACCGGAAAGGAAACAGTACCTGCACCGGGAACATATAAGCTGAGTGTAAACAACAGGGAATTGGCCGAAGGGGTTGATTACAGGGCAGCAGGTGTATACAATAATCTTATACCCGGAATGGCTACGATGGTATTTGAAGCAATCCCCGGTAATGAAAACGGTTACACCGGCAGCGTGAGTGCACAGTTCAGGATAAAGGGCAACAGGGAGATAAATACGGCGGGTGACTTTACCTTCATATATGATGAAGAGGCTCCGTACCGCAAGGGTGGAGTGAAGCCTTCCCTTGTCATCATGGACGGCGATACGGTGCTTAAACAGGGTACGGATTACAGGCTGACCTACAGGAATTACAGGAACCTGACAGACGGTGAGAAGACAGCATCCATCACGGTCAGGGGTAAGGGCAGATACAGAGGTGTTGTTACCCTGCAATACGGAATAGTCAAAAGGAATATAGCGGAACTTGAAGCAACGGTAAATGATGTTTTCGTTGGTAAGAGTGATCTTGGCAAGCCTTCATTTACCATACAGGATATAAGTGGAAGGATACTTAAGAATAACAAAGATTATACCGTTCAGACGGATTACGTGATCGAGGGTGATGAGTTTAACGGTACGGTTACCTTCACAGTGAACGGAGCCGGGAATTACACCGGCGAAACGAAGCTTAAATACCGTTACAGCAGTGAGAAGAAAAGGCTGAACAGGGTGTCAGCGGCTGCTATAGAGGACAGGTCATATACAGGTAAGGCTGTTGAATTGAGCGACCGGGAGCTGTCGGAGCTTCTCTATACCGGAACCGGCGATGATATCGAATATCTTAAGGAGGGAACCGATTTTACTGTCGTTAAGTATAAGAATAATGTAAAGAAGGGTAAAGCTAAGCTGGTACTGCGCGGCATGGGCAGATATTCAGGTACAAAAACCCTTAAGTTCAGGATATCAAAGAAACCGGTGTCATACAGAGGAGCCCTAATTAACGGAACATGGCGGTAACAGGCCTGTAAACATTACATGACAGAAAACATCTGATACAACATACCTTTGAAAGGAGGAATGCAATGAAGCTGTATATCAAAGAAGCTGAATTCTCATGGGAGGCGAAATTCATTGTTGCGGATGAAAAGGGTAAAGGTAAGTACAAGGTTGAAGGTGAGGTCTTTACCGTAGGAAACATGCTGCATATACATGACAGGAGCGGCGCGGAGGTTGCATATATAGAGCAGAAGATGCTTTCATATACGCCTAAGTTCTACGTGTATGTCAGGGGTGAAAGGATAGCCGAGATAGAAAGGGAGTTCGAATTCCTCAATTCAAAGTATAATATTATCGGAAAAGGATGGATCGTGGAAGGTGATGTTCCGGCGCATGATTATACGATAGTGGAAAACGGAAACGTGATCGGCGGTGTCCACAAGGTCAGTCTGAGCTGGGGTGAAACCATCGAGCTTGACATTTATGATGTATATGATGAAGTGAGCCTGCTTGCCGTAGTACTGGGAATGGATGCTGTAAAGAATGCGGCTGACAGTTCCAACACAGGAATTTAGGAGTCTTTTGTTCACATAGTGGAGAGCAGTACTTGTGGATTTTATGAAATATAATATCGATTTCGAAATCTTCGGATCGATAATCATTCTGATCATAATAATTTTTTTCAAGCTTAAATTCGACAGGCAGACCGAGAGCGAGAAGAGCTTTATGAGGCTTGCCTATATTATTCTTATTGCTCAGTTCACAGATATGGCGTCGGCGGTGACCATCAGTATTGGTGGTCCGAAGCTGGCGCTTTTCAATCTTCTGTTTGATACCGTATTCTTCATCGTGGAAGTATATATGGCACTGTTTTTTATAGATTATATCCTGATCTCCGCATACGGTAAGCCGGTCAGGAAATCCCGTATCATACTGGTGTTCTACGGATTTATACATACCATATTACTTATCTTCAATCTGTTCTTTGGTTTCTATTTCCGGTTTGACTTTGCAACGGGAGATTATATACATGAAACGTGGTACTATATCCTGTATGCGATACCGGGTATCCTTGCTGTGGCTGCACTCATTATAATATTGAGACTGAGAAGGAAATTCAGCTCCAAGCAATGGATATCCGTATCCAGCTTTATATTGTTTGCGGTTATAGGACTGATCCTGCAGGGAACGCTTATTCCCAACATATATCTGTCCTTCGGACTGGTTACAATTGCTTTTCTTATGATCGTATTTTCATTGGAAACCCCGGATTACCGTAAGCTCATGAAGACCATGCAGGAGCTTGAAGAGGCCAAGAGAGATGCGGAGGAAGCAAGAAGTGAAGCGGAAAGAGCCAACCGTGTCAAGAGTGATTTCCTCGCCAATATGTCACATGAGATCCGTACTCCGATAAATTCCATACTCGGATTTGACGAGGTTATCCTGCGGGAGAGCAAGGACAAGGACATCACACAATATGCTTCCAATATCAAATTCAGTGGAAAGACGCTGCTGACTCTTATAAATGATATACTTGATTTTTCCAAGATCGAATCGGGAAATATGGAAATAATTCCGGTGGAATATGATCTTAAGAACATGATCACGGATCAGATCCTTATGGTCGCAAACAGAGCATCCGATAAGGCCATTGAATTAAAGTGCGAGGTGGATGAAAGACTTCCGCGTGTACTTCGCGGTGATGACGTGAGGATACGTCAGATAGTCACCAACCTGCTTTCAAATGCCATAAAGTATACGGAAAAAGGTGAGGTGGTACTTACGGTGCGTCTTGAGGAAGCGGGAAATCCTGCCGGGATAATGATTTCGGTAAAGGATACGGGAATCGGGATCAGAGAGGAAGATCAGAAGGCTCTGTTCGGAGCATTCAGACGTATTGATGAAAAGAAGAACAGAAATATCGAGGGAACAGGACTGGGTCTTGCCATTTGTGTTTCCCTGCTTGAGAAGATGAACAGCGAGCTGTGCCTTGACAGCGAATACGGCAAAGGCTCCGATTTCTACTTTACCCTTAAACAGGAGGTTGTGGACGAAACACCTGTAGGCAGGTTCAGTATAGCCGAGGAGGAAAACAGCAGAACGGTGGAGATAACCCATGATGACTTCACCGCACCGGGTAAAAGGGTATTGGTTGTAGATGACGTGAAGATGAACCTCTCGGTGTTCAGACAGCTCCTTAAGAAATCAGGAATGATAATAGAGACCGCAGACAGCGGGGGACAGGCTCTTGAAATGATAAGATCGTCAAATTACGATATAGTTTTCATGGATCATCTCATGCCGGAGATGGATGGAATAGAGACTCTGAAAAAGGGCAGGGAAGAAGGGATAATAGATACGGATAAGGTTCCGGTTATAGCCCTTACGGCGAATGCAATCTCCGGTGCAAGAGATATGTACACATCAGTAGGTTTCACCGACTACTTAACCAAACCGATAGAGATCAGTCATCTTATCTCAATGCTTGTGAAGTATCTTTTTAAAGAGGATCATCCATATCCTTGCTTATGACACAGTCAATCAGATATTTGGGCCTGTTCTTGGTCTCAAGATATATCTTGCCCAGATATTCTCCTATTACTCCGAGTGAGAGCAGGATGATCCCGGACATGAACAACGTTACAAGAAGCAGTGTTGTATAGCCGGGTACATTCTTTCCCTGAAGCCATTCGATGATGCTGATGATGGCCAGGATTATGCTGAACAGCATGGTAATGAAGCCTGTGAAGGATATTATGCGCAACGGCCGTATGGTAAAGGATGTGATCCCGTCCGTTGCCAGCTTGAACATCTTGGAGAGAGTGTATTTGGTTTCGCCTCCGGTACGTTCCTTCGTATCAAAGTACACAATATCCGAAGGAAAGCCGAGAGAAGGGATCAGTCCCCTTAAGAAAAGATTGCTTTCATTGTATTCCTTGAGCGCTTCTATAACCTTGCGTGATATAAGTCTGTAATCAGCGTGATTTTCAAGTATTTTGCTTCCCATTAGATGCATGAACTTATAATAGGAGAGTGCTGTGAATTTCTTGAAGAAACCGTCGCCCTCTCTTGTATTCCTTACTCCGTATACCACGTCGGCACCGTTCTTATAGCACTTGACAAAATCATCGATGGCATTGATATCCTGCTGCAGGTCTGCGTCAATGGTTATTACGATATCAGCCTTCGAAGCTGTCATTATACCTGCCCATAATGCGTTCTGATGACCGGTATTGCCCACAAGCGAAACAAGGATGTATACAGGATCCTTACGGGCTGCATCAGACAGCAGGTTAAATGTGTTGTCTTTACTGCCGTCATTTACAAACATTATCCGGCTGTTCTTTCCTATGACACACTGAGATATCAGATCAGATATCTTGTTCTTCATTATAGCGGCGCTCTCAAGTATTATCTCTTCCTCATTGTAACAGGGTACAACAAGATATAAGTCGGGGAGTTCTCTGTTTAATTCTTTCATTTTTCCTCCTGTGTGATATGCCTTACACTGTTTGACAGCCGGAACAGCTTCATGCTTCCGGGCCTGTTCTGAATAGTTACCTGTATGTTTATCTTCAATAATTGTCTGAAAGCTTGACCACAACAACATCATTTACCATGGCACAGCATCCGAATTCCGGGAAGATCGGCATGCTTCTCACCGTCTCATCCTCAAGTGCCTCGGTAAGCTTGTCGTCATCGGCTACCGTGATATTGATACCCATTTCATGTGTGAAAAACCCCTGCCACGACTGTACGACCCATCTGGTGTCATCTGCGCCCCATGTCCCCATCTGTGCATATCTGTTTGCGTCATCATAAACGAAGTTCCTGACAAACAGCGGATTGTCAGCCGGGCTTCCGACAAACACGTATTTGTAATACGGGTGATACAGATCATAGGTCTGCAGGGTTGTAATAACCTCATGTGTTAATTCGGTAAGGCTTTGGCGGCTCATATACATTGCCTGCTGGTCATATACGGACATTATATAATTGCCGTATATAAGCACTGAAAGAGCAACAGCGGTAATGACCCTGTATATCTTTACAGGCTTTATATCCGGCAGACTGATTGACTGAGCCAGACAGAGGAGTACGGAAATACTCATGCTTGCCGGAACCGTCATCTGGACCGATGTTACCGAATTGTACGCCATCAGCAGTACGGCATTGGTGGCAGCAGGAACAAGCAGCAGAGTCAGACAGAACAGCAGCGCTCTTATCCGGCTCTCCTTAAACAGGCTTACCGCCGCATAGGCAAGGCATATGGCAAGCAGTCCGAACACTATCTTATATACAGTGCCGTTGAATATGTTGGTGTGTGCGATGATCTGCCTGTAATAATTGATGTAATCGCCGTAAGCATGTCTGATGCTTGACGGGAGATTAAGGAGCATACCGACAGGTCCGTACGAATCGGTACCGTTGTACGAATCAAGTGCCACATCATAATACCACAGATTTAGATTTAAAAGTGCATAATACAGTCCCATACCCAGTATGGCGGAAATAAGGCATCTTAATACAAACATACCGGTTTCCTTAAGAGTCATGCTTCCTTTATATATGCACAGGGAAATGTAAACAAGTATCACAAGGGCGGTACATCCAATATCAGCCTGATACAGTCCCATGGCAAGAGCGATACATACTGCCGGGATTATGACCGAGGCGATCCTGTTGGATGCTTTTATCATTACGCAGGCAGCAAGAACAAACAGAAAGAATGATACTGCAAAGGTCGGCGACATATAGCGGTAGGAAAGCGAAGCCAGTACGCTGATGTTAACGGTGAAAAGCAGTGAAGAGAGTACTGCGACTGTCTTGCTCTTAACATCAAATATATCAAGTATCAGGATAAATCCCGCAATGAAAAAAGTCAGTGAAATGACCGAGGTCATCGGATCGGGACTCAGATACAGCCTTCCCCTGTCGAGAAAGCGCCACAGCCATCTTCCGTTACTCAGCTCGTGGCCGTTGGCATACGAAACCGAGCCGTGCCACATGCCGTCGATCTGGTTTGTCAGTTGGTGAATAATAAGAAGCGAATATGTAAACACCGCTGCTGCCATATTTATAATGAAAACAGTGATCCATTTTTTGAATTCAGTATGCTTATTTAGGTTGAATAACATATCAGGGTGTCCTGCCTTTGCACAGTATTGTCTGTATTACGAATGTCTTTTGTTTAAACCTGTCGAGCTGTCCTTTGTTTCAAAGACACTTCCTTAAAATAGTAATGTACCATAGAATGCGGAGTTTATCAAACTTAAAATGATTTATTGCTTTTACCTATGTACGGTGATAAAATTATTATGTTTGTTAAGCGGGTGAAGATACCGGATTACGTTAAGGGCATGATTATATGGCAAAGATTGTTTTACTCGCATTTGTGATTACGCTTGTAGTCGATTTCATTGCGGGGCTTTTTTTTATATTGGGGTCTCCCGGCAGGAAGCTGTCCGTATACAGATCCGTTATATGCATTGTATTGCTTGCAGGTGTCAATCTTGCTTTGTGGGTAGCTGCAATATTCAAAAGATTTGGTACGGGTACGGACTCGCTGAAGGAATTCGTCGGTAATCTGAGAACGTGCAGTTTCCTTTATCAGGATATGGAATATATTGTTCTTGTCACCATACTCGGAACAGTCGTCACTTTTGTTTTCTCCTTTTATCTCAGAAGGCTTATCTATGACAGCCAGCCTGAAATAAGCAGGCTTCAGGAGAACCTGATGATAATTTCCGTTCTTATGTGTGCTGCCCTGCTGTGCGCCGGATTTGAATATGCCGATTACTCCAAGAGTCAGCTGAAGTTCAGTCTTCTTCACGGAGACGGAAGTCTCGTGCCGGAAGGCGAAACGATCACAACAGAGGATTTCATTAAGCTGAAGAACACAGGGGCGAACACAATGGATCTTGATGATATGTTTCTGTCGGACAAACCCGGCAATCTGGATCTGCTTCCTTTGTCCGGAAATGTTATTCCTGCGGGAGAGGAGCTGACGATATATCTTGACGTCACTTCACCGTTCGGACTCGGGGCAGGTGAAACGGTGTATCTGTCGGATAAAAGCGGCAGGGTATATGACAGTGTCAGATATGAACCGGAGCCTGAGGTGATCTATGAGGCACCCGTGTTTTCCGAGGTGAGTGGATTCTATGATGATGAGTTTATGCTGACTCTTTCATATAAAGGAGGAACCGAAGGTAAGGATGGAACCGGTAACGGGGAAGGATCTGAAGCTTTGGGCACCGGTAACGTACCGAAGATATATTACACAATTGACGGAAGCGAGCCTACAACGGCATCGATCCCGTATGATCAGCCGATAAGGGTTTACGACAGAAAGGGCGAACCTGCTCCCTGTAACATGGCGCAGAGGGTAGTATTTGACTACATGTATTATAAGCCTGACGATCAGGATATTGACAGGGCTTTTGTTGTAAAGGCGGCAGTGTTTGATGAGGCGGGAAAGCACAGTAACAGCGCAACCGGGGTGTTCTTTGTGGGATGTCCCGAATATAAAAACAGGAAGGTAATCTCTATTACCGCCGATTACAAAGATCTTTTCGGGGATAACGGTATCTGTGTGACCGGACCTCAGTATGATATGTGGTATGCAGGCGGGCAGAACGGGGAGGAGCCTCAGGTTAACTTCAGGCAGTCCGGAAGGCTGTGGGAGCGGGAAGGCAGCATTCAGTTCTTCGATAACGGAAGTTGCGTAGGTGAGCAGAATGCAGGAATAAGAGTCTTCGGTGGTACGTCGCGTGACTTTGCCAAGAAGCGTTTTTCGATATATTCAAGGAAGAGTTACAGTGGCTCGGACAGCTTCGAAGTGGATATCTTCGGGAACGGACGTCCAGTGCACTCCATTGCATTAAGGGACGGTGCATCGGACGCGGTGCTTCAGGAGCTTTCATCGGGACGTGATGTGGCTTCGCAGCAGCATACGAAGGTGAGCGTGTTCTTAAACGGTGAGTTCTGGTTCGACACCTTTGCCTGTGAAAAGTACAGTCCTGCTTATTTCTATGAGCATAAGGGTATAAGTGAAGACAATATCATAATAGTCAAGGAAGGAATGATCGACACAGGTAAGCCGGAGGATGAGGCTCTGTACAGGCAGATATATGATTATCTGGGAGAACATGACCTGGCGGATCAGGCCAATTACTACGAATTCTGTACGATGATCAATGTCCAGAGTTATATAGATTACCTGTGCGCTACCATATATGGCTGTAATCTTGATCAGAATGAGGTGATAAACCGTCAGATGTACAGGGCACGAATTCCGATAGAGTACGGAGAGAGTGACGGAAGATGGCGCTGGTCATTATATGATATGGATTTTCTTGACGGGCTCTTCGGGGCACTTGATTACTTCGAAGTGGCGAATGCCTACGAGATCAATTCATTTAAGGACAGACAGTCTGATGAGGCGGTAAGTATCGAAGAACAGACACTGTTTAAAGCTCTGATGCAGAATGCCGAATTCAGGGATCAGTTTGTTGCATCCTTTGAGGATATGGTAGGGACTGATTACTCCATGGACAATGTGGACAGGGTACTTGACAAATATGTGGATGACGGTGAGCTGAAGGCTTCACTGAGGGAATTCTTCATAAACAGACCCGAATACATGAAGAGATATCTTTATGAGGAGTTTTATACAGAGGATACAGAAGGTAACGAAGGTAACGAAGGAACGGAATGAAAGAAATAAAAAAAGTACTGCCATTTTTCATAATACTGCTTGCAGCGGCTGTTGTGGGTATTTACTGGATGGCGAAGGCAGAAACGGTAAAAACAGAAGAACCTGAACTTATTGAGGATATCCGGGATATCCCTGTTGCCTGTCCGGTTACCGACAATGATCTTAAGATATCGGAGGACGGTGCAGTACGCATATCCGATGAAAATGCCGATGGTATGGGCGTTCTTGCAGGAGGAGCGTATATCCTGACAGGACATATAAATAAGACTGTGGAGATAGATGCTCATGATGAGATAGTGCATCTTATTCTTGATAATGCCGATATAAGAACCTACGACGGACCGGCCATTCATGTGCGCTCAGCTGCCAAGGTCATAATAACGGCAGGCGATGGTACCGACAATACTCTTGCCGACTGTGCATATCACTCTGAGAAGGATACGTATGCAGCCTTATTTTCGAGTGCGGATGTTACTCTGAATGGTACCGGTAAGCTTACGATATCGGGTTTTTCGAAGGATGCAGTATGTACGGCCGGTTTCTTCAAGGTGTTGAATACAGATTTTCGTCTTAAGGCAAAGAGATATGCGATCAATGCGGATGACGGTATGCTGCTCATGCCCTCTGTGATGATCGCGGAAGCCGAGAAGACAGGATTGAAGAGCGGTATACACAATAAAACGGAGAAGGGCACTATCTATATTCTTGGCGGTGACAATACTGTGATCGCCGGAAACACGGCAATAATGTCGGGAAGAGATCTGTATGTGGGCGAATGCAGCCTGTCCCTTAATGCCGTAGTGGCAGATGTTTATACCGAAGGGCAGCAGTATTACACAGGTGACGGTCTATGAGCGGGGGAAGGTTCCGCCATGAGGATAAATACATTATCGATGGCATGCAGGCGGAGATACTTAAGAAACGGG
>JAEEGL012089289.1_pt1 | contig 20985 bp, 13 predicted proteins | sample 9134231 | NCBI WGS metagenome assembly JAEEGL01 (sample SAMN16246548, study PRJNA631951) | gut metagenome | biome: gut microbiome; feature: rumen; material: fiber-attached | host: Bos | place: Iran: Karaj | collected 2018-10 | reverse complement strand
GTCTTCCGCTTCCTGAACATCGAAGTTACCGGTGATCTCGGAAGAACCGCCGGTGATTTCGCCGTTCACGCGGGGATAGGAATATACCAGGCCGTCCAGGACGATGGCAATTTCCTTGCCCACATTGTCCTTGGTGAGGTGGGCCCAGATGGAGGCGCCTTCGGCGTTCATGGTCATGGACACGGAGGGGGCACCGCTGCCACCCTTCTGGGCGCCGTTGAAGTTCACGCGGGCGTCGGTCACGACACCACCGTCGAGCGGGGCCTTGCCGTCGCGGGAAGTGGACTTGATGGCCACGAGTTCATACAGGTTGGCACCCTTCACGAACTCGGTGGGCTTCACGGACCAGAGGCCGCGGAATCCCTGAGGGAGCACATCGGCGGCCATGGCCAGGTAACGGTTCACCGTAGCGGTATCCACACCGGCCACGAAGCCCAGGCAGGCGTTGTCTTTCCAACCGCTGGGGCTGAGCACCTGGAAGAGCGGATTGGCCACGGCGGTGCTGTCGCCCAGGTTGTTGAGGATCTCGCTCACGCGGGCATCCACGGCATAGAGGTCCACCTCGCTGCCCTGGTACGTGGGCCAGAATTCGAGGGAGGCGGTACCCTGGAGGAGCTTACGCACACGCTCAGGATCCTTCACACCCGGCAGTTCGATGAGGATCTTGCCGGAGTTGCCCACCTGCTGGATGTTGGGCTGGGTGACACCGAAACGGTCGATACGGTTACGGAGCACGTTGAAGGAGTTGTCCACGGCGCTCTTGGCCTCGGCCCGGATCACGCTGATGACCTCGGCGTTGGTGGCCTCGTTGGAGACCTTGTCGCGGAGTTCATAGGTAGCGAAGATCTCGGCGAGACGACGGCCGGGAGCCTGCTTTTCCCAGGCATCCTGGAACAGGCCGATGAAATCGGCGCTGGAATTCACGTTGTTGGCTTTGGCGGTCTGCATGGCGGCCACGAAGTCCGGATCGCTGCTGCCACCGGACAGGGCCTTCACCAGGTCTTCCAACTGCACCTGCAACATGACGTTCATACCACCCTTGAGGTCCAGGCCCAGGTTGATTTCCTTTTCCTTGACGCTCTGGTAGGAGTACTTCATGAACACTTTTTCCGGACCGATGGAGTCAATGTAGGCCCGGTTCCTGATGTTGGCCACAGAGTCCATCACATATTCGCGAACTTCTGCGGGCACATTGTTTGTTTCTACGAATTGCAGCGCCTGCTCTTCGGCATACTTGGCAGCCTTGTTCTCCTGGATGCGGGTAATCGCAGTAAAGGAGAGCTGCCACACGCTGGCGATGGCGAGGGCGATCAGCACAATTCGAATCCAACCTTTGCTTTGCATGTCAATTATACTTTAAATTTATTAGACTTCACGGCAAATAGGGTGCAAATGTACCAACTATTTCTTAATTTTGCAAGATTTTGCAAGTTAACACCATGCATACGCGCTTATGGGGCATCGTTTTCTGCCTGCTGACCGCCGGAATCACCCTGGCGGCCCAGCCCAGAAGTGCCGCCACGGCGCTCATGGAAGCGGGCGACAGCCTGCACCGGACCTACCATTTCGAGGAAGCCCTTGCCCGCTACCTGTCCATTCCTGGGGCCAGTCTCACGCCGCAGCAGCAGAAAGACCTGGACCGGCGCATCACCCAGTCGCAGAACGCCCTGAACATGACGGATTTCTGCGCCATGCCGCACGTGGTGGCCCGTCAGCGCTTCTCCCGGAAGGATTTCTTCCTCTTCTACCCGGCCAAGTCGCAGTCGTGGCACCCCACCCCCAATGTCCTGGACAGCCTGGGGGGCTATCCCGTCTTTTTCCCGAAGGGAGAGACCACCATCTACTACTCGGCCCCGGACCGCGGCGGGTCGCGCAGCATCTTCGTCACCGAAGACCTGGATAGCCTGTGGCGGGCGCCCCAGCTGCTGGGCGAGAGCCTGGTATCCCCCGGCAGCGACATCTTCCCCATGCTCTCCCCCGACGGCCAGACCCTGTATTTCGCCTCCGACGGACTCTACGGCATGGGCGGCTTCGACCTCTATGCATCGGCCTGGGACGACGACACCCATTCCTGGGGAGACCCCGTGAACCTGGGCTTCCCCTTCAGTTCGCCGGCCGATGATTTCCTGATGATGGTCACCGACGACGGGGAGTACACCCTCTTCGCCTCCAACCGGGACTGTTCGGCCGACAGCGTGTATGTCTATGTGCTGGATTATGAGCCCGAACCGCAGCGGAAGGCCATCCATCATCCCGGCGACCTGGCCCGGCTCGCCTCCCTCCGCGAGGTGAAGGACCTCACCCGGATAGACAACGAGTCGGTGATGACCGACAACGCCCCCGACAACGCCAATACGCGCCTGTACAAACGCAAGATGGACGAAGCCCGGACGCTCCGGGACTCCGTGTACCAGCACGAAAAGGGCCTGGACGAGCTGCGCAGCCGGCTGGCCCGGGCGTCGGAACAGGAAACCGCCGCACTCACCGCCCGCATCCGCGAACGGGAATCGGCCCTGCAGCCCCTGCGCCGGCTGCTGGAAGAGACCAACCTGGAAATCCGCCTCATCGAGCAGTCCTTCCTGCGCAGCGGCGTGGTATCGGCCTCGGAGAACGACGACCGCGAACTGGTGGGGGCCGACCGCAGCTATACCTTCGCCAAACGCGCCTGGGGCGGAAAACTGCGCATGAAAGTGGCCGCCCCCCGCCCCAACCGTTCGTTCCGCCGCATGCCGGTGGGCCGGTTCGCCCAGGACAATACCCTGCCGGCCGGCCTGGTGTACCAGATCCAGCTGTTCACGAGCAGCCGCCACGCCACGCTGGAGGAAATCGCCGGCCTCTCGCCCGTCTATGAGCGCCTGTCGGCCAACCTGCGCTACACCTATTCCGTAGGCGTTTTCCCCACCTATCGCGAAGCGCTGGCCGAACTGAATACGGTGCGTCTGCTGGGCTTCCCGGACGCCTGCATCATTGCCTTCCGCGACGGCCGTCCCATCCCCATCCGCACCGCCCGGACCCAAGAATAGCATTTTTCGGCGCCCATTTGTTGGAATTACGGAAAAATTCGTATCTTTGCAGTCCCGGAGAGGTGGGTGAGTGGCTGAAACCAGCAGTTTGCTAAACTGCCGTACGGGTTATTCTGTACCACGAGTTCGAATCTCGTCCTCTCCGCAAAAGGCTGCCTTCCGGCAGCCTTTTCGCGTCGAGGACGACCCTCATCCACGTTACCCTCACCCCAAACCCCTCTCCTCGGGAGAGGGGCTGGCGGCAGAAGCCGCCTGTTCGCTTCGCTCAGTGAATTGTTCGCGTCGCTCATAACTGTGCCCGGGCTATTTGGGGAAGGTCTGTTTTTTTGCCAGGGACCTTCCCCAATGAAATGGCCATAGAGAGGCCTGAGGGGCCGAACTGCCGGGGAAGGTGTCGGCCCCCAAATGAGACCTTTACCAAAAATCATGAGGACCTTCCTCATGATTTCCCACGGCCTCGCATTACTCTGTTCTAAGCTTACGGCTCCACCAGACAGTGGCGGGAGAAGGGGCGGCCGTCGGCACTCATGCCCTCGATCCGGATGATGTAGGGGAAATCGGGCTGGTCGCTGTTGCAAAAGCCTCGGGCGGCAAAAAGCGCAGAGCGAACGGAGTGAGCGGATGCCATTCTTGTTTCCCAGCGACCCCGCGGGAGCGCACGAGAAGCCGCAAGCGCAGCGCAGCGGAATCTCGTCCTCTCCGCAACCCTTTTGGGACCATGCAGCCGGCTGCGCAAGCAGCTGGCTGTTTTCGTGTGCGGCGGACGCTTCTTGTGGTATTGCCAGTACAGGGAGTGTTAACACACCCTCATACTCTTCCATAATCTCCTCACAGATAAGATATATTGCCAGTTGGAAATCATCAACGAAAGGGCACCCAAAATTTGTTGAATGACAAGCTTTTTCGTATTTTTGTCATTGCCCAACTTGGTATCGTTATGAAAAAGATGCATGTAAGAATTCTGTCGGCCCTGCTGCCGCTGCTGGCGGTTGCCTGCGCCAAATCCGATCCGGAGGAGCTGTATTATGTTCCCGGACAAATTGAGACCGGGACGGCCCAAGCTGTCACGACGAATTCGGCCAAGCTCCACGGACAGCTGATCACCCTGCGGGAGATGCCGGACCGGGAAATCGGATTCATCTGGTCGGACCATCCGACGCCCACCTTCGACAACGGTGCCTCGCAAGTGATTGAAGAGTTGGAAAAGGACGGCAGCTTCTCGTTCACGGTGTCCGACCTCACCCCTGGAACGGCCTATTTCTTCGTGACCTATCTCAAGTCGGAAGGGGTCACCTACTATGGCAAGATTGCCCGGTTCACCACGGTTGGGCCGGTGGACATGGGCCTTTCGGTCAAATGGGCCAACGTGAACCTGGAGGCGCCTTCGCAGGACGAGGCCGGGGCTTTCTACGCCTGGGGCGAGATCGAGACCAAGGAGTATTTCAACTGGCGCACCTATAAGCTCTGTTACCGGACCAACGATGCGTTGTCCAAATACAATTACGATCCCGATTACGGCTACGTGGACAACAAAATGGTCCTGGACAAGTCCAACGATATCGCCTTTGCCGCGCTGGGAGGCCGATGGCGGATTCCCACCGGTGCGGAAATCAAGGCCCTCCTGAGCACGCGGGACAATCCCGGGTACAGTTGGAAGTGGATGACCATCAACAACCACAATGGCTGGCTTGTCACCTGCCTGGAAAAAAACAACAGCATCTTCCTTCCCGTCGCAGGATACCGGGCCGATGACTCCCTGGTGAGCGAAGGGGACTTTGGGATGTACTGGTCGTCCTCGCTTCGCGAAGACCGCCCGGACCGCGCCAGTTACCTGTTCCTGAGCTACAATTCCGTTTCCCTGAACAGCAGCGACCGCTGCAACGGCTTCTGCATCCGTCCCGTCTGCGACTAAGCGCCGGCGGCTACGGCTCCACCAGGCAGTGGCGGGAGAAGGGGCGACCGTCGGCACTCAGGCCCTCGATCCGGATGATATAGGGGAAATCGGGCCGGTCGCTGTTGCAGAAGGCAAGGGTGGCCCGGCCGCCGACGATGGCCACATCGGGCGACCACCAGAGGGTGTTGCGGGCGTCGTAGGTCATGCTGTCCCCCCGGTCGTAACGGGGCGACTCAAAATAGCGAGGCTCCTGATACCCGAGCGGCACGAAATAAAGCAGGGATGGGTTTCTCGCCGCACTCTTTTTGAGGCCCCCGGGCTTAACAGAGATATGGACCACGCCTCCGTCGCCGCCATACAAGGGATCCGGCTGCATGGAAATGCTCAGGCTGCGTAGATCGCCCAGATGCACCATGTCAAAACCCCACCAGTCCTGTTCCATGTCGTCCACGATGAGTTTGACCTTCCCCGACTCCTCTTCTTCCTCAAAATCATCGGAAGCGCCCGCACGCCGCCGGTTCCGGTTATACATATTCTCGCCGTCATACTCGAACACAGCCTTTTTCATGCTCAGGTACTCCACGATGGTGAGGTCCTTGTAATAGGCCAGGTCCTCGCGGTAGCTGCGGCCGAAAACAAGTACGTCGTCATCGGCATAGGAGGCCGATACCACCGCGGCCGCCAGGGTGTCGTCCGCCGCCAGCTCGCCCAGCGGGGAAAACGCTTCCCGCAGGTCATTCGCCTTTCCGGGCGCCGGTTTGTAAACAAAAGGCCCGGCCGCCGGATCCCCGTTCCATTTCGGAAGATAGCTGGCGCCCAGGCGCGAGGTGCCGATATTGATCAGGAACTCGGTGTTCTCCGGGAAATCCAGGCTGTCGATGATGAATTCCCGGCCCCGCTCCACCTTGATCGAATGCAGGACATTCTGCTTGGGAACCATAAAGGTGAAGGTAAAGTTCTTGGGCATTTTGGACGACAGCAGGCGGTCTATGCGGCCGCGGATCTCCTGCAGCTGCTCCCGCACATATTTGAGGGGGAACTTACCGCCCTTGAGGTCAGTAATCTGCTCCAGGTCGTAGTAGCGCCACCCCTGGATCATCATCAGGAGGTCCAGCGCGGCGTTCCGCTGGGGCTCGGGAATCTCCGGATCGAAATAATAATACGGGTCATTGATCCGGCCCTTGAGCTCGCTGCTCAGGCCCAGGTAGGAGACAATGCCGTCGGCCTGCTGCCAGTTTTTGAGCGCGCCCCGCACCACCGAGACCGAGCAGTTTCCGTCCAGCGGCGTTCCGTCCGGATCGGTGAGGGAGACAACGCCCGTCACGAGCGCGCGGGAATCGCCCTCCAGGCGGTCCATCTTGAGCTGGCACAGGGGGGCCTTCCCGTCACGGATGAAGAAAAGCCGTTCGGCCAGGATCTTGCCGCGGGAATTCACCAGCAGGAAATGGTTGATGCCCGGACGGAAGAACGTGCGGTCCATCCGCAGCGTCCGCTGGGTGCCGTCCAGCAGGACATCGGCCACGGGATAGAGTTCGGAGGCGTCGCGAACCAGCAGGCTGGCCTGTCCGCCGCCAAAACCCAGGGTACTCACATAATATTGGTCGGCATGGATTTGCAGATGCAGGGTGGCACCCGTCTCCGACGGCTCGGGGAGGGGATGCAGTTGGCCGGAGGCCTCCTGGATGCTGTAACGGCGGCCGGCCTGGGGCACGAAGGCAAAGGAGCCCATGCCGTCGTGGCTGGTGAAAACATGCCCTTCCACCTCGCCGGTATCGCTAACCAGAAAGCCGTGAAAATCGGCACTCCGCCCCTGGTTGTCCACCACCTTGAAGCCCATGACCGCCTTGTGGCCGGCATAATACCGCCCGCCTTCCGGCCAGAAGCTGATTTCCAGCGCCTCCGGGGACGTGTGGGCTTTCTTTTCCTTAGGCTCCTGGGCGCCGATGATACGGATCCTTTCGTGGAAAAGGTACTCCGGGTCATTGTTCAGCTGCCAGAGGGTATAGGCGCGGAGGGTATAATCGCCGGTGGCCAGGTTGTCCGGCAGTTCGATGCATCCCGGGAAGGCCCCCCGGGTCCGTTTGATCTTGACCCGCACCACAGCCGCGCCCTGGGCATCCAGCACCTCGGCATAGAGGAAATTGCTGGGCGGAAGGGCCGACAGCCGGGAGGCTTCCTGCACCCAGCCTTTGAACCAAAGAGTCTCCCCGGCGGTGTAGCAGCATCGGTCAAAATGGAGATAGACCTTCTCGGGGGGACACCAGGTGGAATAGGCTATAAAGCGGGACAGGAGGGAATCCAGCATCGGCGACACCTCTGCCTGGGCCGACAACGAAATCACAAACAGGAGCGCACTCAGCGCAATATGGCGAAGACCTTTCATCCGGGGCGCGAAAAAAAGCCCCCAAATATAGTCAAAAAAAGGAATATTACCAGTCGCGGTCTGAGGGAAGGGCCAAATATGCTTCCAGTTCTTCAGGGGTACGGGCAGGTTGCCGGGAACCGGGCAGGCCAATCTGGCCGAAAACGTCCTCACAGTAGGTGTAGCCCAGGGCCGACAGGATGGCGAACTGATGGTGCAGGCTCTCCTTGAACCGATCGAAATCCTTGCTGCCGCGGGGGCACCACTGGATCTCGCTCAGGGCGCAAAGACGCGGCAGCAGCATGTATTCCAGGTGCTCCGGCGTGGCGATATACTCCGTCCACAGGTTGGCCTGGACGCCCAGGATGTGCTGCTGCTGGAAGGCATCCAGCTCGTCGAAGGGCTCATAGGCATAGACCGCCTCCACGGGCAGATACCCGCCAATGGCATACGGCTCCTTGTCGCGCTCGTGGCTCTGGTAATAATCCAGGTACAGGTAGGTGTAGGGCGTCATCACCACATCAAAGCCCCAGGCCGATGCCTCCACGCCCCCGGCCGTCCCCTGCCACGACATGACGGTGGCCCCGGGCGCCAGTTCTCCTTCCAGAATCTCGTCCCAGCCAATAATCTTCCGGCCCTTCCCTTCCAGGAAGGCCTGCATGCGGGCCGTCACGTAGTTCTGCAGGTACTGCTCCTTGGTGCCGTGTCCAGTGTCGCGCAGCCCCAGCTGCCGGATCCGGGCCTGGCAACGGGGGCAGTTCTCCCAGCGGACCTTGGGGCACTCGTCTCCGCCGATATGGATGTACTCCGAGGGGAAGATTTCGCATATCTCGCTCAGGACATCCTCCAGGAAACGGAAGGTCTCTTCCTTTCCCACGCAGAGGACCTCGTCGGAAATCCCCCAGCGGGTCCAGACCTCATAGGGACCGCCGGTGCAGCCCAGCTCCGGATAGGCGGCCAGCGCGGCCAGCATGTGTCCGGGCAGGTCTATCTCCGGAATGATGGTAATGCCCCGGTCGGCCGCATAGGAAACCAGCTCCCGCAGCTGCTCCTGCGTGTAGAAGCCGCCGTAGGGGATGCCGTCGGAGTTGCCATATTCGGCCTCGATGCAGGAGCCGCTGCGCCGGGAGCCGATTTCGGTGAGCCGGGGCCGGGAATTGATTTCCACGCGCCATCCCTGGTCGTCGTTCAGGTGCAAATGCAGGGTGTTCAGCTTGTAAAGCGCCATCACGTCAATATAGCGCTTCACCTCGTCCATTTCCCAGAAGTGCCGGCAGGCATCCAGGTGGAGGCCCCGGTAGGCAAAGCGCGGGGCATCCTGGATGTGCACGGCCGGAATGCGGTAGGAAACGCCCTTCTCCCTCTTTCCTGCCAGGACGGCCGGAGGCAGCATCTGTTGCAGACTCGCAAGGCCATAGAGCACGCCCTTGAGGGCCGATGCCCCTACGGCAACGCCCCCCTTCCCGGCATCCAGGGTATAGGCCTCGCCGGGAAGCGCCTTGTCAAAGACAAAGCGGATACCAGCCTTATTCCTGTCCTGCACCAGGGGGGAAGGTTTCCCGGAGGCCGCCTCCAGGCGGCCGGCAAAAGCCTGCACCACCTGCCGGGAGGATTCGCCCAGGGCGTCATCCACCCAAATGGCCTGGCCGGCTACGGGGGCCCATCCTTCCAGCCGGCTCATTTCGGCCGGCTGGGGCACGATATGCGGCGCTTCAACGGGGATTTGCGTGCAGGCCGCGGCCAGCAGCAGGAAAAAAGGGAGAAAGGATTGTTTCATACGAGTTATAATCCGGATTGGTAAACTCTCACGTAGTCTATCTCGAAGACCGTGCTGCTGTTGCTGTCGGGATTGGGCCAGGGATTGGCAGGCGTGCCGCCCCAGCCGCCCAGGGCAAAGTTCAGCTTCACATACATCTCCTGGTCAAAGCCCCAGTAAGGCAGGTTGTGCTGGCCCGGATTGGGGTTGGAGGCGTTGTAATAGAGGTTGTCATCCACGTAGGCCTTTACGAATTTGTCGGTCCAGAGCAGGGTGTAGGTGTGCCAGGAGGCAATGGTACTCTGGTTAGCGAACTGATAAGGAAGCGAGTACGGGGTAAAATCGCCCGTTACGGGATCGGTGTAGCCGGTGTCCGGCCCGGCTTCCAGGGTGGCATACTTGCTATGGGCAGAGAAATAAATGCGCTTTTTGGCGTTCGTCTCCCCGGAATTGGGCACATACTCCATGATATCCAGCTCGCCGCCGTCGTTTCCGGCGTTCACATCGGGATTGCCATAGCGGGGCAGCAGCCAGAAGGCCGGCCATACGCCGTTGGCGATGGGCAGTTTGGCACGCATCTCAATGAGGCCGTGCTTCCAGGCCCCGCCGTTATTCTTTTTGGTAGAAATACGGGTGGAGATGTAGCTGCAGCCCTGATAGCTCACTTTGTAGGCCCGCAGTTTGAGCGAGCCGCCATCGGCACCCGACGTTCCGCTGCTGATCTGGGCGGTATAGTATTTCTTCTTGCCGATTTTGATATAGCCGTTCGGGGCCGATACGCAGTATTCCAGCTGGTCCTGTCCATAATTCCCCGTCTCGAATTCCCACTTGGAGGTGAGGGACTCGCCCACATTGAACTCGTCGCACCAGACCAGGTAGTCGTCGGCCTGGGCACGGATCTGCGCCGGGGTCATGCTCTCGAAGGGGTCGTGAACGGGCTCGAAGGTCAGGTAATAAAGGGCGCCCCATAGTTCGATGGTGAGCACCAGCACAGACTCGTTCAGGCTGTCGATGCCCAGGGTGTTGTTGGCATTTTGCGCCACCTTTACCAGCGGATAGCCGTTCCCGCCAAAGACAATCCGCCCCTGACTGGCATTCAGCGTCCAGGTCATCGAAGAAACGCCCTGGGGCGTGAACGGATTGTTGGTGTAGTAGTTGTCGGTGAGACCGCCATGGGCGCTGCAGTCAAACTGCAGGCCGCCACCGGCAAGGAAGGTGATGATGTTACCGGCCGAATTCGCACCGGTCTCATCCTCGTCCAGGAGCACGCCGTCGCCGTTCCAGTCGGCCTCTACGCTCACCAGTTCCCACGGATGGGCTGTGAGAAGGGCCGCCAGGGTGCCGGATCCGCCCGCACGGGTCACAGGTACCGCATCTTCAGCGGCCATTTCGGGCTGCAACGGCTCCCGCGTGCAGGCAGCCAGCGCCATCACGGCAACAGCCGCGAACACATAGTTCCAATTTGTTTTCATGTTATAAAAGGATTAGGGGGTTAGTCTGTTATTAACTGGCGACAGGCTGATAGACGCGCACAAGACCGACTCCAGGCAGAGCGCCAGCGCTTCCGTGCTGGGGCTTACATACGTAAGTTTTTGATTCTTAGGGTTATTTCTGGTAGACTCTTACCCAGTCAATCTCATAGGTGGCTTCGGTGAAGTTGGGGTCGGGGGTGCCGCCCCAACCGCCGCCGATGGCCAGGTTCAACTTCAGATTAAACAGTTGGTCAAAGGGCCAGGTGGCCAGGTCCGTCTGGTCGGGTGTAGGATTCGGGACGTAGAAATACTGCTGCCCGTCCAGCAACCCGCGGATATACTCATGGGTCCACTCCATGCCGTAGCAGTGCCAGTCTTCGGGATGCTGGACTTTGACCCACTGGCAGTAGGCATACTTGGTACCCGTGACGGGATCCCGGTAGCCGGACTGCTTGCCGTCGGCCCCTTCCGGGGTGGCATTGTAGCTGTGGGCCGAGAAATACACCATATCCAGCGGGTTCTCGGGAGGATTGACCACATATTCCATGATATCAATCTCGGCCCCTGTCCGGGACGGGTCCAGCACCCAGTAGGGTCCGTCCTGCAGCAGCATCCAGAACGCCGGCCAGGTGCCCTGGACCAGCGGCAGCTTGGCCCGCATCTCGATGTAACCGTGCTGCCAGCAGTCCTTCGTATTCATCCGGGCCGATATGTACCCGCAATTGTCGGAGGACTTGGAGGGCGTAATCTTATAGGCCGTAATCTTCAGGGTGCCCTCCCCTACCGAGGCCGTCTGCTGGCCGGTGGGCTCATACACGCCGCTCGCGCAGTAATACTGCAACTCCTTGTTGCCCCAGCCGGTGCCGCCCTTTTCGAAATACCAGTTGGAATACAGCTTCACCTGGGAATCAAATTCATCGTTCCAGACCAGCCGATACCCCGCCGGGGCATAGCCGCCCGCGGGATTCCCCTGCGGCGTATCATCGCCGGCCGAAGGTTTGGCCGGATAGTACGGAATGCTGCTGCCGGCGCCGCTTTCCGGGGATCCCGCTTCAAACCAGTAAACGGGATCCTTGCCGGAACAGGCCGCGAGGACCATGAGGCCCCATGCGATATAGAACAGCTTTTTCATGCTTACTCAGTTACAGGCGTGAGGAATACGGTGACCCACTGTTCGTTGAAGTCCTGATAGATTTCCATACGGACGGTGCCGTCCACATCGATGGAACTCAGAATCCATTTTCCATCGCGGCCAAACCAGTAGTTCGGGTCTGTGGGCTCCCCTTTCTGACCGGCAATAACCAGCGGGAATCCGCCGTTGGAGAAACTGACCTTGGTCACGGAAGCCTCCGTGACAACGCTCCACTTCTCATTGCCGGTAGCCGTATAGTCCAGTGCGCCTGCGCCGTCGTTATAAATGAAATGACCGGCAGCGCCGCCGTCCTCGATGGGATCGTCCAGCTTCAGCGCATAGATCAGGGATCCGTTGGCCGCGAAGGTAATGTAGTCGCCGCACATATAGGGAGGAAGCACCTCCTCATTGGGGACGGTGAAGTAATCCCAATAACCTTCCGACCCCGGAGTACCACCCCACCAGCCCAGGTCCGAGAGGGTGAATTTCTTTCCGGAGAGGGCCGCGAGAGCCTGCTCCTCGGTGACATCGGTGATAATGGCCGGTTCCGGTTCTACCCAGTCTTCGGGGACCAGCGTAACGTACATATGGTAGTTGGGATCCTCTCCGCCAACACAGATGAGCAGCGTGACGGAAGTGGCCGTCACATGCGTAATTTCGAATTTGGCGTTGACCGAAGCATCGTTCCCCTTAATGCCCGGGAAACCGCCGTTGGAGAACTGCATATACTCCTTGTCGCCTTCCTTGACATAGGCCCATTTCTCATTGCCGGTGAAGGTGTAATCCTCCGCGCCACCCGCTGCGGCATCATTGTAGACCTGCCGGGTTTCACCCTGGTTCCACTGAATCTTTCCGTCCTTTTGGAAGATCACACGGTCGTCGGCCAGATAATCGGGCACACCTTCTTCCCAAATCCAATACCCCTCGCCTTCGCCGCCATACCAGCCCAGGTGGTAGGGTCTCCAGGTGCAGGACACCAGCACATTCTCGGTGTTGCTCAGCGAAGCATCATAGTCACCGATCATAAAGTTGAACGGGGCCGGGTCACTCTGGCCGCCGGTGCCATAGGCGATGAGGGTGCCGTTATACACACCCTTGGCCGTGTAGGTCTTGGTCACTTCCCGGTCGGTGAAGGTGGTCTTCTGACCGGAGGGTTCGGTCACCGTCCAGAAGGGCGACAGGCCTTCGGCCGTAAACTTGAACACCACTTCGCCCGTCTCAGCATTGGCGGTAACCGTATACATGTCGGCCGTCACCGTGGGTTTTTCGGGGAGGGGTTCGTCTTTTTTGTTTTGGTTGCAGCCAGCCGCCAGAAGCGTTCCCAGGGCGGCCAGGGTCATTAGTTTGAAAAGGTGTTTCATGGGTATGTATTTTTTAATAATTATTCTGTTTCAGGGTGCCGTTGCTGCGGTCGATCTCCGACTGCGGAATGGGCAGATAGCGCTTCTGTGCGGTGTAGCCCCGGGCGCTCAGAACGGTTTCGGCCTTGCCGAAGCGCACCAGGTCAAAGAAACGGTGGCCCTCCAGGGCAAACTCCAGCCGGTACTCGCCCAGGAGATTGTCCAGGGTAGCGGTCCGGGCGCGGTCGCCCAGCGCTTCGGGCTTCACGCGGAAGGCCCGGGCACGGACCTCGTTCAGATAGGCATCGGCCTGGGTCTGGCTGCCGCCCGTGCGCACCAGCAGTTCGGCCGCCCGGAGCAAGGCCTCCGAATAGCGGTAGATGCGCAGGTTGTTGCGGAAATTCAGTTCCGGACTGTTGGAGCCAATGTACTGGTCGTACCCGCCTGCGCGGCCCATGTACTTCTTGTTGAACAGGCCGGTGTCGCCCTGGCGCTTGTTGTACTTCTCCCCGGACACGGCGTCCGTGTTGAAATCCATGATGGAGGCGTCGCGGCGCTGGTCTTCGGCCTCGAAGGCGGCCTTGAGAGCCACGCTCACCGGGCCAAAGCCATAACCTTCCCGCGCGAAGCGGCTGCCCTTGTAGGAGTCGGGGCAGATGAAGGTGGGATAGATGGTGCCGCCAGGGGCATATTCGTCGCCCCATTCCCGGTTGGAGGGATTGTCGGAATAATTGATTTCCCAGATGGACTCGCAGTTCCACTCCCCTTCGTCGGCCCAGATGTCCTCGAACTTGGGCGTGAGGGCATAGATGTCGGAGCCGATGAGTTCCTGGAGCTGCGTGAGCACGCTCCCGTAGCGGGTGGCGTCCTGCTGGAGCATTACCACATCGGCGCGGAGCATATAGGCCCCGAAGCGGTTCACGCGGCCCACCTGGGTGAGCGTGACGGCTTCCGGCAGCCGGTTCTCGGCGGTGCACCAGTCCAGGTCTTCCATGATCTTGGCATACAGCTCATCGGCCGATATCTGCGGGACGATATAGCTCACCTGCTTGCCGTCGGGGTTCACCGAATAATAGGGCACGGCGCCCCAGAATTTCCACAGGACATGGTAGTAGAAGGCCCTCAGGAAGCGGGCCTCGGCCACATAGCGCACCTGGTTGGCCTGGGAAATGCCGGTCACGTCGCCAATGCGGTTCACCACGATATTGCTGCGGTAGATGCCCTTGTAAAGGGCCTCCCACAGGGCAATGAGGCTCTGTTCGGGCGTGAGCCGATAGTCGAACATGAGCTGGAGATAGGGGCAGTCGCCGGGGCCGCTGCCGCCCACCGCGTTGTAGTCGTCGGCCAGGATGTCGGAGATGAACTGGTAGGGATGGTATTCCCCCTTGGGCGTGAAGTCGCTGCGGCAGAAATCCAGCGCCAGCAGTGGGGCATAGGCCGACATGAGGGCCTTGTAGATATCGGTCTCGGTCTGGTAGCTGTCCTCCTCGGGGATGATGGTGGTGGGCGCTACCTCCAGGAAGTCGGTCGTGCAGGAGCCCAGCAGGAAAGCCAGCGGCAGAAGGTAATATTTCGCTTTCATACGCATCAGAATGTTAAGTTAATACCGGCCGACAGGGTTCTGGCCTGCGGATAAACGCCCTTGTCAATGCCCAGGGAGGTGCCGCCGGAAGAGATTTCCGGATCCAGGCCGTGGTAGGAGGTGAGGGTGAACAGATTCTCGGCATTCAGGTACAGGCGGAGCTTGGAGATGAGCACGCTCCGGGTCCAGCGCTCCGGCAGGGTGTAGCCCAAGGTGAGGTTTCGCAGGCGCAGGAACGAGCCGTCATAGACCATCAGGTCCGAGGAACGCCAGTTCTGGTTCATGCCGCCGTCGGCCTCGGCCGTGAGCCGGGGCAGGCGGTTGGAGGAACCGGGGCCCCGCCAGCGGTCCAGCACATAGGTCTGCATGTTCACCAGCGGATAGTCGGCCCGGTGGGAAGCGTCGTAGATATCTCCGCCCAGGGCCGAATAGAAATTGGCCGTGAGGTCCAGCTCCTTCCAGGTGGCGGAAAGGTTGATGCCGAAGGTCCAGTCCGGCATGCCCTTGCCAATCTTCACGCGGTCTTCGTCGTCAATGACACCGTCGCCGTTTACGTCCACGAACTTGACGTCACCGGCCGCGGCATAGGGCTGCAGGCGCTCGCCCCGCTGGTTCACATAGGCCATGGCCTCGATGTCGCTCTGGAAGATGCCGTCGGTCTTGTATCCCCAGAAGAAGGGGAAAGGTTCTCCGTTCTGGGCCCGGGAAATGGTTCCCAGCGTGCCCTGAATGGAGTCGTAATTCTGATAACCGCTGTCGTTGCCCAGGTTCACCAGGACATTCTTGTTATAGGAACCGTTGGCGCCAATACTGTAGCCGAAGTCCCCCAGCTGCTGTTTCCAGGTAAGGTCAAACTCGAAGCCGGAGTTTTTCATGTTGCCCACGTTGCCCCAGGGAAGGCTGTTGCCAATGTAGGACGGCAGGGACATGGTCATGAGCATGCCATTGGTGCGCTTGTCGTAATAGTCCAGCGACAGGCTCAGCCGGTTGTTCCAGAGTCCCAGGTCCACGCCCAGGTCGAACTGGGACGACTCCTCCCATTTCAGGTCGGCATTGGAATAGGCCTTGGGGATGATGCCGGGGGCCAGGGCGGTCATGTCGCCCACGCCCAGCAGATAGCCGGCAATGCCCTGCATCATGGAAGTATAGGCAAAGGCGCCGATATTCTGGTTTCCGTTCTTACCGTAGCTCACGCGGAGCTTGGTGCGGGTGAGCCAACCCGGACGGCCAGCCATGAAGGACTCGTTGGTGATGTTCCAGCCCAGGGAGACCGAGGGGAAATTGGCCCATTTGTTGGCCGGGGAGAAGTTGGACGAGCCGTCCCGGCGCAGGGTGAATTCGGCCATATAGCGCTCGCCGTAGTTGTAGCTGAGCCGGGCGAAGTAGGAAGCCAGGCGGCTGTACGGATCCGGGGCGCCGCTGGCGCTGCGCATGTTGGAATCCTGGTCGGTGGCGTCAATCCAGGGCTGCTCCACGTGGCGGATCTGGTAGCTGGTGCCGCTCAGGTAGGCCCCGCCGTGGGAATAGGCGCTCTGGCCCAGCAGCGCGGTGAAATTGTGCGCCTGGCCCAGGGTAAAGGTATAGGACAGCGTATTCTCCACCTGCCAGGAGAAATTCCGGGTAATGGTGCACCACACCGTGGAATTGTCGTTCTGCTGGTTGGAGTTCATGTAATAGGGGATGCTGTAGCCGTCGTCCTTGATAATCAGCAGGTCCGTACCCACCGAGGATTTGAAGACCAGTCCGGGGAGGATTTCCAGCTCGGCATAGCCGCCGGCCACGATCTTGTCCTGGATGTAGTCGTCGGTGGGCATGTGCAGGATGGACAGCGGGTTGGGCATCATGGCATACTGGTCCCCCGCGATGGAGAACGGCCGGCCCTGGGCGTCCTTGATGGCGGTGGGGTGCTCGGCCAGGAGGGCCTCCGGATCCTCTGCATACACCGGCAGGATAGGAGACAGGGACATGGCCGACCCCAGCACCGATCCCTGTTCCGAGTTGGCGCTGATGGATTTGGAGTTGTCGTGCGAATAGGTGACGTTGGTGCCCAGCCGCAGCCGCTTGAGGAAATGGCGGTCGTCGTACTGGAAGACCGTATAATTGTTGTTGGCGCGCACGGTGACGCGGCCGTAATTGGAATGGTTGTAATTACCGCCGATGATACCCTCCTGGTAGAAATAGCTGCCTGAAAGGAAGTAGTTTGAGCGCTCGTTGCCGCCAGCCACGCTGAGCTGGTGGTCCAGCACCGGGGCGTTCCGGTTGAACACCTCACGCACCCAGTTGGTGCCTTCCCCGAAGGCATAAGGGTCTTCATAGACCGGCGCATTGCCCATATTCATGTTCATCTCGTTCATGATGAGGGCATACTGGGTGGCGTTGAGCACGGAGGGCATCCGCCAGGGGTTCTGGATGCCGTAGGAGGCATTGTAGGAGATGACACTGTTACCCTGGGCCCCTTGCCGGGTGGTCACCAGGATTACGCCGTTGGCGCCGCGGGCGCCGTAGATGGCGGCCGATGCGGCATCCTTGAGCACCTCCACCGACTCGATATCGGCCGGGTTGATGTATTCGATACCGCCGGTGACGGGCATGCCGTCCACGATGTACAGCGGGTTGGAGTCGTTGATGGTGCCGATACCGCGGATGCGCACGCGGGTGCCGCTGCCGGGCTGACCAGAGGCCGGCGTGATGGTAACGCCGGACACCATGCCTTTCAGGACATTATCTACGCGCGTGGGGGCGATGCCGGAGAGCTGGTCTCCCTTCACGCTGGAGATGGCCGCCGTGACCACGCTCTTTTTCTGGATACCATAACCCACCACCACCGACTCGTCCAGCAGGGAGACATCCTCCTTCACCACGGTAACGTAGTCCGAGGCGCTGCCCAGCGTGAGCCACGTATCTTCATAGCCCAGACAGGTAATCCGGAGCGAACGGGCGCCTTGGGGCACGGTAAGGATCCACCGGCCGTCCAGGTTTGTGGTAGCGGCGGTCCGGCTGCCTTCCAGGATGACGGCGGCGCCAATGACCGGCGCCCCGGTCTCGTCCCGGACGATGCCCTTGACGGTGCGGACCTGCTTTTTGGGGTCCGGCGCCTGCGGACGGTAAATCTGGATCTGCTTGCCGGAGAGGGTCCATTTGACATCGGAACCCTCGAAAATGCGGGAAAGAATCTCGTTGACCGTCGCGCTTTCCATATGGACGCTCACCTTCCGGGACAGGTCCACGTCGGTGCTCCTGACCAGCAGGCTGCCGTCAATCTTTTCACACAGGACGTCCAGGACTTCCTTCACCGTACCGTCGCAGGAAATCGAAATTATTTGGTTTCCCGCCTCCTGGGCCCGGGCCGATGCCAGGGTCAGGAGCAGACAGCATACGGCTGCCGCGGCGTGTTTGAACAACTTGAGCATGGAATCTTATTTCTTGAATATCTCAATGGTATCATCCTTTCTGAGCCACTTGTACTTGTGGTCCACATCCAGGTAGGTGAGGATTTCGTCGATGGACAGGCCCGCAGAAATCTTACCGGTAAAGCGCTCGCCCTTGAACAGGTCTTCGCCAAAGACGAAGTGCACGCCATAGGTACGCTCCACGGAGCCCAGAATCTCAGGAATGGACTTGTCGGTGAAGACAATCTTGCCCCGGGTCCAGTCGGAAACCGACATATCGGCCGATTCCAGGCGGATTTTGCCGCTCTCGCGGGAGACCACGGCGCAGGTGCCGGGCTTGAGGGTCACCTCACCGGCGGGGGCGGTGAGCAGCACCGAACCTTCCAGCAGCGAGACGGCAATCTCGGCCTCGTCGGCATAGCTGCGCACGTTGAACACCGTTCCCTTTACCGTTACACAGGTATTGCCCGCGTGCACGCGGAAGGGGTTGGCGGCGTCGTGGGCCACCTCGAAGAAGCCCTCGCCTTCCAGGGTGATGTCGCGGCCGCCCCGGCCGAAACGACGGCCGAAGCTGAGGGAGGAACCGGCATTGAGGCAGGCCCGGGTGCCGTCCGGCAGCAGGGTTTCCGTCCCGGTTCCGCGCGTGGCGGTGATGGTGGTGAGCTGCGCCTGGCCCAGGAAACGCTCGGCATCCTGGAAGCGGAATCCGTTGTAAAGGGCGGCGCCCACGGACACCAGGGCGGCCAGGCTGGCGGCAATGGCGACGGGCCTCCAGATGGAGATAACCCGGCGACGGGGCTGCATCCGGCTTTCCAGGCGGCGGTAATCGGCCGCTTTGGTCTTTTCAAATGCCGGCATGCTGGCGGCCACATAGGACGCCTGCATTTCGCGGAAGCGGGTGGTGAATTCCGAATCTGTATCCAGAAGGGCCAGGATTTCGGCCTTTTCCTCGTCGGTTATCTGGTTGGCGAAATACGCGGCCAGTAAGTTTTCGTGTCTTGGGGTCATAGCACAAGGGTGTTTTTGACCTTATATACACGAAAAAACGGCCTGGCGTTTAAGGCCGGCCGTTATTTTTTCAACATTTCGCGCATTTTGTCCAGGGCAATCTTGAGCTGGACCCGCACGGTGGAAGGAGAAATGCCCAACCGGCGGGCAATATCGGCCGTGTCCAGCTCTTCGGAGAAATGGAGGGAAAAGACCTCGGCGCAGCGCTTGGGAAGCTCGGCCGACAGGCGGACAATCCGGTGGACCAGGTCCTCCACCTCCTCCTCGTCATAGAGCGGCACATCGGGGATGCGCTCCATGAGGGAAAGGGTGACGGCGCTGGCTTTCCGGCTGTCTCTCAGATAGTTGTAGCAAGCATTCCGGACACCGGAAATCAGGTACGGAAGCGGCGGATGCTTGAGTTCGGCGCGGTGCTCCCACACACGGAGGAAGACGTCGTTCACCAGTTCGCGGGCCTGCTCGAAGTCGTGGATATAGCTCACCGCCAAACCGCACAGATAGGCGTAGTAGGCGTCATACATGATGCGGAAGCTTTTCGGGTCGGAACGAACGATACCCTGTACAATTATGTGGCTTATCTCCTGCATGGACTCGCGAAAACGCACAAAGATACTTTTTTTTCCCGTTTTTGCTGTATCTTTATGCCCGAAAACGTAACCCACCCCGAATCGTATGATTTCACGCAAAAGAATTTACGAAATAATTGAGCAGGGGCATGCCGAAGGCGACAAGCCCAGCCTGGCCTATGACCTTTTCATGCTGGTGGCCATCATCGTGAGCATCATCCCGCTCACCTTCACCCGCTTCCATAGATCCTGCATCTATATTGAGCATATCACGGTAGCCATCTTCATCGTGGACTACATCCTCCGCTGGATCACGGCCGACTATCGGTTGGGAAAAGGTAAAAAATCCTTCTACCTCTATCCCTTCTCGGCCTGGGCCATCATTGACCTGCTGTCCATCCTGCCGGTGTTCATCATGCTCTGGAAAGGGTTCAAGATTTTCCGTGTCGCCCGCATGCTGCGCATCCTGCGCCTCCTCAAGTTCATCCGCTATGCCGACAAGATCATGGTGCTGGGGAAAGTGATCCGGAAGGAAAAGGATGTGCTGCTCACGGTGCTGGGCATCGCCCTTTTCTACGTTTTCCTCACGGCGCTCATCATGTTCAATGCCGAGCCCCATTTTACCGCCGATCACCAGCCGGCGGCCTTCAATTCCTTCTTTGACGCCTTGTACTGGGCCACCGTCACCCTCACCACGGTGGGCTACGGCGACATGATTCCAGCCACAGACCTGGGCCGATTCGTGAGCATGCTCTCCTCCCTGTTCGGGGTGGCCATCATCGCCCTCCCCTCCGGTGTGATCACCGCCAGTTACCTGGATGAACTCCGCAACCTGAAATTGAAGCAAAAAGAAGCCGCCGAGGACGCCGCGCAGAAAGCCGGCAACTAAGTTCCCCTTAGACCGTCAGACACAAGAAAGACTCTCCCGCCGGCCATCCAATGCAAGCAAGCCACACCGCGTGGACATAAGCGACTGTCCACAAGTAACTTATGTATTTATCCCTATCCAATCACTTTCCTCCATACCCCTACCTATCTCTCTCACCGCTTTTGCGTAGCAGGTCACCAGAAAATAGCAGGACCTGGGACGCGAAACCGCCTCTCACACCGTTCCAGCGCCGCAGGTCCCCGAATATCCCGGAGACCTGCGACGTAACTGGTGCCGAAACGGGGCGGGGCGCTGATTCCGGAGCGAATCGGCGGAAATGGGGATGATCGGGGGCCTTGTGGAGGGAGCGGTGACGCCGAAGGCGGCAGGACGGAACTTGTTCGACGACGTTACGGGCCTGTCCGAAGGCCGGGACCGTAGGAGGAGTTGAGACGTCCAGCGACCGGGCCGGCCCCGTTTCCGCCCGTTGAGCGAAGGAACAGCGCCCCGCCCCTTCGGCTAAGTAATGCTTGTTGCAGGGGCGTTTTTGTTAAACTATTGTAAATCAAATAAATATCAAAAGTCCTTACGTC
>JAEEGL011257062.1_pt1 | contig 20985 bp, 17 predicted proteins | sample 9134231 | NCBI WGS metagenome assembly JAEEGL01 (sample SAMN16246548, study PRJNA631951) | gut metagenome | biome: gut microbiome; feature: rumen; material: fiber-attached | host: Bos | place: Iran: Karaj | collected 2018-10 | reverse complement strand
TTCTCCCCGTCGCAGAGTCTTGCCCACATATTGATGATCCACGCCCTGGACCAGCCGGTATGCCCTCCCCCGTGCGAAAGCCTTCTTTCTATCGTAGCCCGTGCCGCCTTCAGCAGTTCCTCCTTATTCTCGCTGTCGAAGAACTGTTTCCCGGGATAGAGCGCAAAGAGATGTGAGATATGCCTGTGGCCGATCTCCACTTCCCCGTAATCCTTTGCCCATTCACGGACGGTGCCGTTATCCGCGATCCGGGGCTTGGGCAGCTTGTTCAATATGGCAGTGTAACGCTGTTTTTCCTCTTCGCTGACCATTCCCGTTTTGATCAGTCCGTCGAACAGTTCATAAAGGATCTGCGCATCCATCGATGCGCCTTCACAGAGCGTCCCCTTTTCGCCGCTTTCCAGCATATACGTATTCTCCGGTGAAACGGTGGGGGATACCACCAGCTGTCCCTCTTCATTTTCGATCAGCGTATCTTCAAAGAACAGCGCGGCCTCCTTTACGATGGGCAGGTATTCTTCAAGAAAAGCCCTGTCACCGCTGTAACGATAATGCTCCAGTATATGAAGGCACAGCCACGCCGCGCCCATCTGCCAGTAGCTTGCGGCCTGCCATGTATCCTGCGGGGCACAGTCTCCCCATATGTCAGTATTATGATGCGCGACCCAGCCCCTTGCCCCATACATCCGGGAGGCTGCCTCTCTTCCGCGCGGTACCATTCTTTTTATGAGGTCAAACAACGGCTCGTGCAATTCAGACAGTCCCGTCACCTCCGCAGGCCAGTAATTCATCTGCGCATTGATATTGATCGTGTACTTGCTGTCCCAGGCCGGAGCGAAGCTGTCATTCCACACTCCCTGCAGATTGGCGGGGAGGCTTCCCGGTCTGCTTGATGAGATCAGCAGATATCTGCCGTATGAAAAAGCAAGATTGACCAGGCCGTCATCCTTTTCTCCGTCCTTAACCGCCCTCAGTCTTTCATCCGTCGGGATACCATCTTTTTCTTCACATTCTATGGAAAGTCTGCACCTGCTCATGAGACCGGCGACATCATTCACATGTCTCTGCTTCAGCGTCTCATATCCGAGCTGCTCTGCCTGATCCAGGATCCTTACCGCATCTTCAACATAGTCCTCACAGTAGAACTGCGTCTGTGAGGTCAGGAGGATCTCCGCATCCCCTTCCGTATGCAGCATGGCTCCCCTGATACAGAGGCTGCCCTTTACCGCACGAAATACCATGCAGAATCCCACCCCGTTCGCACCGGTGTGTCCTTCCAGGCACAGCGTATTCCCGGAAAGTCTGTAAACCTTCTCGCACTGGCCCCATCGTTCGGCAAAGATCCTGAGCGGCGCACCCTGGCATTTGATCGCCAGCACCCTGTCCGGATAGGACAGGAAGCTCTCTCGCAGGAATTTCACGCCATCCTTGGTATAGCTGACTTTGTGTATGCCGCTGTCAATATCAAGTTCCCGCTTATAATCCGCGAGGTCCTCGATACGGCCCAGCTGTTCACTCCAGTGTTCACGGATACCGAGGATCTGAATGCGTTCACTCCCTTCGGGGATCAGGAACAGATCTGCGAGCGGTTCATAATGGCTCTGATATTCGGGTATCCCGGCCATGGTCTCATTGGCAAGATCCTCCGCCCGGGTGATCTCACCCTCCCGGATCAGTCTGCGGATGACCGGGATATTCTCCGCGGCATCCGGATTGATGCGGTCACGGGGGCCGCCCCACCAGACGCTGTCAGCATTCAGCTGGAATCTGTCTATGAGCGTCCCTCCGAAGCACATCGCCCCCATAAAGCCGTTCCCCAGCGGAAGCGCTTCATTCCATTCTGCTGCCGCTTTTTTATACCAAAGAACATTTTTCTTCATGATCACTTACCCGTTTCCTCCGAGAAGCTATTTCATCATCAGTTTTTTCTTTGATCCGTATTCCGTCTCCATCGCTTTCCGGAACGAGCTCCATCTGTACGTCTCTCCGTCCGCTCCGATCGCATGGAACGTATCTTTTTCATAGCCGAAATCCCGGTACATCAGGATCGGATAGTTCATGGTATCATCCTGCGCCCTGTATGCCGCCACGCGGATCTGCGGATCCTTTCCCGCAGCAAGATACTGCCGCTCATACGACAGCCACTCAGTCAGCCACGCTTCGATGTCATCCAGACGATCCGCAAACTCCTCATCCGAAGTGAATGCAAACCATATCTGTTTTTTCTCATCCCCTAAGAATGCGCCCGCGCCATAATTATGCCAGTTGAACGGACCCTCGGAATAGGAAACGCCGGCCGGCAGTGCATGGTCCTTCAGATAATCATTTATTACCGCATCGCCGTAATCGGACATCCAGCCATAGTGATAACCGGTCCCGAACAAAGTGTCATAGTCATAACAGCGTACCACGCGGAAATCCACTCCCCTTTCGCAGGAGATCGCGTAAACCGCATCGATCTCATAGTACTCCGATCCCTTGCTCCTGACATCCTGCACATCCGTAACGCTCACGCCTCTGATCCCCATCTCGTTTTCCGCGTAGGCTTTCACTTCCTCTTTCGCAGGGATATCCGCATTCCTCTCCCGCTGTCCGCCGCAGGCAGACAGACCCAGTATCATAGCGGTCATTAGAGATATGACTGTCGATTTCCGCATCATTTTTCCGCCTTTCCGGGACAACAATACATGCGTCCCAAACATTTTAACACAGGCATTCGGACGGGAAAAGGGAGTGCCCCGCATGTGATATAATGGATAGAGGAGGTAAAAAGCGCATGACTTTTTCCGATGATTTCACGATCGATTCGATGCAGGATCTCATCGATCTGATCGACGAGACGGGCTTTGTCCCGTTCTTTGCAAACGAGATCCCGGGGTTCTCCCTGGAGGAGCACATCGGTCCCGGCTGCTGGTACTACGACGGCGATGACGGCTTCTGGCCGGCGTGGGAATGGAAAGGTCCGGTCATCCGGAAGATGAAGTGCGCCTATGGCAAGTTTCTCAGAAACAAAGCCATGTATATCAGCGCAAAATGGTTTCCCGATTTTGCCAACAACCGTCGGGACGGCTACGACTTTGACGCAAGATACGAAGACGGGCTCGCATCGTTTTATGACAAAGAACTGTTTGAACTGATCGATGCCAACGCTCCCTGCCAGTCCAAACGACTGAAGCAGCTCGGCGGTTACGGAAAGAATGGGAAGAAAGGGTTTGATACCATCGTCACCAGGCTGCAGAAGCAGTGCTATGTCATCACCAGTGACTTCCGGTATGCCACGGACAGGTTCGGGAAAGAGTACGGCTGGGGGATCGCGGATTACTCTACGCCGGAGAAGCTTTTTGGAAAGCACTTCACCGATACGGTCTATCGGCGCAAACCGGAGGAATCCTGCGAACGGGTCGTAAGGCAGCTGCAGAAGATCCTGCCGGATGCGGATCCGAAACAGATCAGGAAGATCCTGAAATAGAGCTGCGGATATCACAACCGGGCAGGGTACTGTAGATGTTATTTCGTCCCGCTAATCGAGTATCCTGCGGATATAGTCCAGAACGCAGTTCCTCTTTTTTGCCGCGCTCATCTTTTCAAATCCGGCCGAATGGATCATGGCGGACATCCCGTAAAGAAGCTGTCCTGCCAGGACATCAGCCGGCGCACTGTTAGTCGTTCCCCATTTATCGATCTTTGCACAGATAAGAGGGCGGAGCGCTTCGAGCGTTCCGTTGTGCATGGCTGCCTGTACGGTCCAGTGAACACGCTCTCTGATCTGCGCGAAATCCTCCATGGATTTCTCATACATCGGAAGAAATGTTTTGACGAAGTCTTCCCGTGTATCGCAGCCCGAGAGCATCTCTTCAAATCTTTCCCGGTAATCCCGGAAGAACTTTTCCACGACGCAGTCAAACAGCATGTCTTTGGACTTGAAGTAATGATAGAACATCCCGATCTCGCCGCCGACCTCGTTCATGATCATCCTGACGGAAGTCGCTTCATATCCGTGCTCGAAGAACAGCTTCATTGCCGTCCCGATTATTTCATCCCTTTTCCCGCCTTCAAGTACCGCTTTCCTTGCCATCCGTTTTTTCCTCTATCCATTCCGCTATGGTATCAAGCAGCAATCCCATATTGCCCACCTGACAATGGTGATCCGCCTGTTCCTCTTTTGTGAAGAGGCGTCCCGTCACGCTGCGGGCATTGACAAGCGCGTCGATCTGATCCTGATAGAACACCGTATAAATATCGGCAGCCCCGGCAAGCACCAGCACATCCTGCGTGATCAGCTTTGATATCTCTCTGGTGCTGTACTTCCTGATATGATCAAAGTACTCACAGGGAGTATGGATGTTCTCAAAGATCGCGTATCCCTGTAAAAGCAGCCATTTCGTAAAATATTTCTGATCGAACTTCCTGTTCAGCCACCGCCAGAGGATGTTCCGGGGGTGCCGGGTCAGGTAGTCAAAGGTCTTTCCGAAACTGCCCATCTTGTTCAGTATCGCGCCGTAAAAATCATAGATCAGGTCATACATGACAAGGCGCGAGATCCTCTTGTCATAAGCGGCAGCTCTGGTTGCCAGATATCCGCCGAGTGATACCCCGATGAGTGTGATATCCTCCAGGCCGAAAAAGTCCAGCACAGCTCCTGTACAATGCTCCCATTCAGGCGTCATCCGCACATCATGGTGCATCAGGACTTCTCCCTGTCCGGGCCCTTCAAAGAAATACACATTGTAGGACCGCTCGTAGAAGAACGGGAGCATGGCCAGCAGATCCTGGGCTATGCTGTCATAACCGCCGTGGATCACGATGGTCCCCTTCGGGTTTGCACATTCCGCATGATAAACAGGCAGTTCGCAGTCCTGATACGGGATCCTCGTCACTTTCAGATAAGAAAGCTGCTCATAATACGCATTATACAGTTTCATGCACCTGTCGTACAATACATGCTTGAGGCTTCGTCCGTCAGCATCTTTCTCGCCGCTCAATGTGTAGAATTGGGCAGCCCGGTAACATGTGGCAGCCTTCAGCAGTTCATTCTGCTGCTCCGCCTTTTCGCCGGTCTCCATGAAAAGAGAGATCCACTTTTCAAAGCTGTCGATCCTGCTCCCGATATCCATGAGTTCTTCTTTTGAAAAGACCCCGTAGGTATAGAATCTGTTCAGCTGAAAGTTCAGTCCCTCATCCTCATTGAATCGGTAGTAACCGGCCTGAAACAACACTTTTTCGTTCGCCATTTGTTTGCCCTCCATAAACCGAACATCGTTCTGTTAATTAACATAGCATCGAAAAACCCGCCTGTCAATAATAAACAGAACATTATTCGGTTTATTTAATCCGTGAGTTCCTTTTACTCCTGTGATAGAATGATCGATATGACGGACTGACCGTTTTCATGATGACCGGCGGGGAGAAAAATGCGGGAATACTTATTGCTGTTACCGATCCTCTTCATTTTCCATGATATGGAAGAGATCATCGGGTTCGGATGGTTTTTCAGAAACAATCCGGAAATATTTGAACATTTTCCGGTGGTCACAGGGGCATACAGGGGATTTACGACTGCGGGAATGGCACTGGCGGTATACGAAGAGTTCATCCCGTTTTTCGGGCTCAGCCTGGTAGCGTATTATTTTGAAAACGCCGTGTCAGATACCCTGTGGTTCGGATTGCTGCTCTCTCTCACAGCGCATTTTGCGGTGCATATCGGACAGAGCATCTTTATCAGGAAATATATCCCGTCCCTGATCACAAGCATCATCTGTTTGCCGGTAAGCGTGATCATCCTGATACGCTGCTCACGATATATCGATTTCAGTTTAACGACTGTCGTTCTGATCATTACCGTCATCTTACTGATGATGGTCAATCTGAAATTTGCACACTGGCTTATGCACAGATTCGGAGAGCGGCTCGGGTAAGAGGAATACGATGACATTTAAAAAGGGATGCGGCTGGAAAGCCTGCCATGATGAAGAAAGAGATCTCTATACGGCGGAGCGCAGCGGGTGCGGATACTATCACCTCTATGAGATCACTGCGGAAATATTTGATGCCCTGCAGGAAGAAATGAGTGACGCGGATTCATGCCACCTGATCACCGAGGGGCGGCATCTCTATATGGATGTCGACGACCGTTGCGGTCCGCCTTATACCGTTGTGCTCGATGATGATTACGAAAAGCTTTGCCCCTGGGCAAATGTGGTTTCAAGCGGCAGAGTCTGGCCGGACGAGCTGACCGATGCCGCGGTGGAAATCTTCGAGTCGGAGAAAAACAACCGCGAACAGCGCCGCAAAAAACGCGAGGAACGGAATGTCCGAAATGGTGATTCCGGACAACCGGACGTCAACTAAATGATATCGTCGACCTTGATGCCCTTGATGTCTTCTGACAGAAGTTTCAGCTTATCCAGCACCTCATCGATCTTATCCCGGACCTGCATCCTGGTTTCATCGACCTTGGCCATATTCGGAAGCGGCGCGCTTTCGCGGATCCTCTCCGTCTGCTCCTCCTGATCCTCTCTTTTCTCTTTGGCGGCTTCGATCCGTTCTTTCTGTTCGGCTTCCTTCTCGGCTTTCTCTTCCGCGGTCTCCTGCATCTCTTCGCGTTCCTCGTCGATATGATCCTTTGCCTCTTCAAAAAGGCCGCTGATCAATTCGCCGCCTGCCTGCTCCAGGATTTCATCCGCTTCCTCCTGTGCATCTCTCATGGGGTCGCTTTTCAGACGCTCGAGACCGATTTCAATGACAGCAGCATTATTCGCTCTGATCCTGATGTCATTATCGGACATCTGATATTCGAGATTTCTTATCTGTGTGTTGATATCACCAATATGCTCCAGGTAATCCTGCTGGGATTCAGACAATCCGCGCTTTTTCAGATCACCATAGGCTTCCCGTTCCTCATCCGACATGGATGCCCATCCATCGAGGGATCGACCTTTCTGCCAAAGTTCCAGTTCTTTCTCCTCGATGCTGCCATCAGCGATCCCGTGCAGTTCTTTTGCCTCATCGATCAGTTTTCGCTTTGCATCGATCTCATTACCGGCTTCCAGATTATCTTTCCGCAGGGCGCCAACCTGATCTTTCAGTCCCTGTACATCGGAATCGATCTTCTTCTCTCCGGCAAAAGCATCATTCACGATCTTGTGTGCCTGCTTTCTGGCGAGAGCCTGGCGCTTTGCAAGCGCATCCGGCATCTGTACGGCCTTCAGATCTCCGCTTTTTCTGGCCTGATCGACCGCCTGTTTTGCCTGTCCCTGAAAAGAAGCCCCGTATACCGTTGTCTGTTCCCGATCACCCTGTAATCTGATCGCCTGCATCGTCCTTCCTCCTTGAAAAACGTCCCTACTCGGAAAATGATCATATTTTATTATATTTCGGCTTTGCGCATATGATTTTTTAGCCTGCTCCCGATATCAGCAGCCTTTTCAGGTCTTTATATCAACCTTCGCCCCGACAGGTTTCACGATGCCCGTACTTGGAGTGATCCCATCAGCAGTCACATTGATCGGGACATATCCTGCTGCCGGCGGCATTCCCGCAGCCTCATCCGTCACAGTCGTTTCGGGTTCGGCCGGATCCCCGGATCCGCCGCTCACCTTTGCCTCTGCCGCTTTCTCCTGCTTCTCTTCCTGTGCTCTCTTCTCCTCTTTCTTCTTTGCGGCAGCCTTCTCCGCCTTTTTCTTTTCGGCCGCTTTCTCCGCTCTCATTTCCTCCTGATCGGCCTTCGCGGCTTCTTTCAGATCGTTGTTCATATCGGAAAGTGTATTCATGGTGGTTTCGTTCACCTTGACCACGTTCTTTTCCGTTTCTTCCAGTTCTTTCTGTTTCTCCGGAGCTTTGTCCTTACCGCCTTCCTGCTTGATCTCGGCCTTGAGCACGCCGGCCCGACCCTCCATCTGCTTCTTCACATGATTCTGTATGCGCGCTATCTTCATGGAATTTCCCGCAGATATCAATGATCTCGACATTACGTTTGTGATAGCCATATTACACCTCCTGTACTTTTCCTGAAATCCTTTTCATCATGGCCGTCGTCAGACGGAACAGAACCTCTCAATCCTATTTTCGGGCTTTATGAAACGCAGGTAAACCTCTATGATGTGAACGGCAGATCCTGTGAAGCGAATGGTCATTTCACCCGGCGATCATCAACATGGCAGTGAATACCGCCATGTCGCTTTCCTGCTCCAGGCTCACAGTACCGAAGTATTTCTCCGCGATCCTCTTCATGTTTCTCATCCCATAGCCATGCTGCGCGACATCCTCTTTTGTCGTAGGCGGACATCCGTCCGCGGAAAACGGTGGAAGTTCGCCCGACATCGTGTTTCTGATCTCGATCAGATAAGCATTGCGGTTTCTCCACGATCGTATTTCCACACGCGGATGATCAGAATCGGCCGCACCTCTTATCGCATTAGACAACGCATTGTTCAGAATGACACCGATGTCGACAGATTCTACTTTTCCGTCAGCAGGATAACGGAATTCATCCTGAAATCCGATTCCCGCATCTGCCGCCTCCCTCTTTTTCTCGGAAAGGATGATATCCGTAACCGGATTGCCGGTCTTCGTATCGAGCTCCGGCATGGGGAATCCCTCCTGCCAGTCGTTCAGATAGGAAAGTGCCTCCCCGTTCTGTTTGTTTTTCAGAAGATTTCCCAGGACCATAACATGACCGTTGATCTCATGGCGCATCCCGCGGATGTCCGAATAGACATTTTCCATCGCGTGTACATGACCGGACAGTTCATCAATCTGACGGGTGATCAACGTGTTCTGCAGTTTTTCCTCCTGTGCTGCCCTGATCCGCTGATAGGCGTGGATTGTGGTGATCACTGTAAGGAACGCGATGACGCTGTACGCCGGTCTGATGTAGTCATAGGCAGGATAGCGGATCCAGATATACCCGCCGGAGGCGTGTTCATATGCATCAGCCATAAAGGAACTGATCCAGTATCCGGCAATAAGCGCCGCATACGGCGATACCAGAAGAGCCAGTTCGCGCCATTCCATCTGTTCTTTCTTCCCCGCATAGATCCGTGATATCAGACGGACCTCAGCATAAAACACGACAGTCTGCATCGTTACATAAATGATCAGTGCCACAACATACAGCGCAAACCTCTGTCCCGGATCCTGTACCCTCTCGTTCAGATATGAGATCCTTCCGACCCATTTCCACGGCAGGAGTGTGATCTCCGATGAAATCCACTCAAGCAGATAGATCGTCATGGACAGAAACATCTTTTGGGGGATATTCTCTCTCTCGATCAAAGCGGAAACCAGACAGACTGCAGCAACACCCGCCGCATAGGCGATCGTCCCCGCGAACAGGACCGGCGAAAAATATAAAAGCATCATGGTCATGAAATAAGTGATCCCTGTATACACCGACCGGCGTCTTTTCTTCAGAAAGAACGAATAGAACCACGTGACAAGGATCGCGTCCGCAGCGAGTCCTGCGATCGACGATATCTGATTTGCTGTCGCCCACATTGTTTCCGGTATCATTGCGCACCTCTTCTGCGGTTATACTGCATATACGCCTTAAGGAATCCGTCAAAATTTCTCCTGGCGACGGGAAGCACATCACCGTTTGTCATCATCACCGATGTACGATCATAACGTTCCACATATCTCATATGGACCAGATAGGATCTGTGAACGCGACAGAAATCCATCCCCACAAGCCGTTCCAACGCAGAGAGTTGGCCATAATACTCGATGTTTTCCTTTACGGTATGAAGAATCGTCTTTCGATCAAACACCTCCGCATACAGTAGTCTGCGCAGATCGATCCGGATATGTGTGCTGCCGGTTTGGATCGTTATGTGCTTGTCAGTCTGTCCGGGATGCTCCGGGATAACCCTTTTCCGTTCCTCCAAAGCAGCGGCAAGGACCTGCTTCAGTTTCTCATCTGAAACGGGTTTCACAAGAAAATGAAAGGCGCGGAGATCAAAGGATTGAAACACCCGGTCTTCCTCTCCGGTGATGAAGATGAGGATCCCGTTCCAACCGCGGTCCCGCATTGCCTGCGCCACCTCCATTCCATCCATTCCGGGCATCTTTATGTCCAGGAGCAAAACATCCGGGAACGTCTCCGCATCCAAAAGATCCTGCCCGGACCGGAATACATTTATCGCAACACCCGGTAAAACTGTCCCGACTTTATCTTTCAGTATGTCACATACCTGTTGTTCGTCATCACAGATTGAAAGGATCATCCTGTTCCCTTTCTGATATAAGTTCTATATTCAGACCGATACATCGATCATCTGTCCCTCCGGAGAGACCGATGGTGATACCGGTGCCTGTTCGGGCACTGCCGCCGGCTGCCCGGTCACCGCGGGTGCGGACATCAATACCGTCCCCGTCGATGAAGACGCTCCGGACGCAGCGGCCGCATGCTCTTTGTCACGCGAAAGCTTGTCAAACAACGCTTTCAGGTATTTCATGTCTGCCTTGATGATATCACGCTGCTCAGCCGCCCGGTGCTTTTTCTTCATTTCTTCCAGATCCTCAGGCGACATATCAGCGGAGAAAACCTCCGTCATTTCCTCCAACGCTTCATCCATTTCCGCGTTTTCTTCCATCTCCTTCATTAGTTCGTCCATTTCTTCCTCAAGATCGGAAAGGATCTGTTCCATCTCCTCCTCAGACAAACGCCGCGAGTTTTCGTCCTCTCCCCCAAACAATCCCAGAGGATCCGCCGCTTCCTCAAGCTGTTCTTCATACTCCTCATTTCCCTGCGCGATCTCCGCTCTTTCTTCCATCTGCAGATTTTTCTTACGCTTCTTTGCCACCTGTTCGATCGCTTCCGCGTGAATGATGGCAAGCGCGATCTCCGTGTCATCGTACTCTCCGCCACGTCTGGCCGAGATCAGCTGCGCCCGCTTGTTGCGCATTTTGATCAGCACCTGTGATACGGCACCGGAAGTCCGTGCCCGCATGAGCTGCGTGGAAAGCTGTTTATAGTTGTATGGTGTCTTCTTCGGCAGACCGGATTTCTTTTTGACGGTCTTTGTGACGCTCATCGTGGCAGTCACATCGCCTTCCGCACTGTAAAAGCGTGTGATCGTTCTTTGCTGTCTGCCGCTGATCTCCACACTTCTTTCCACATGAGCTATACCGATCATGACAGGCCTCCTTCCCCGGAGATTTCATACGGGGCGTCCGTCTGATACAGACAGACGCCCCAAAAAAGTGATGGCTGTACAGCACAATCTGCTACGCATAACATATCGGCGATCGTTTTTCAATTATTTCGAGCGATGTGGTGAACGGCGGTTTTTTTGAAGTGAATGGCATATCTTTCCATCTGATGACCTGTGTTTTGACCAAAAAGAAATCCCGAAACGCTCCGTTTGAGCATTTCGGGATCTCCGATTTACAGACCGCTGCGAAAGATCAGTGGTACAGCGTCTTGGCCATCTGGCCGATGGAATCAGCCGATGCGTGCAGTTCCTCCACGGTGGCGTTGATCGTGCTCATTTCCTCCGTTTCGGTCTCGATACTCTCGCTGATCATCTGTATCTTGGTCAGGATCCCTTCCACGGATTCCTTGACATTTGTAAGCTTCTGAGAGATGCGCGAGGTGGTGTTCTTTGAGGAATCGGACAGGGACCGGACCTCCTGGGCCACAACGGCGAAGCCTTTGCCGGCGTCACCCGCTCTGGCGGCTTCGATGGATGCATTCAGGGACAGCAGATTCGTCTGGCTCGCGATGCTCTGGATGTCCTCGATGATCGCCATGGATGACATCACTGCGTCGTTGATCTCGCTTGCTGACTGGCTCACTTCTGCCTGTCTTTCCGAAACATCCTGCATCTGCTCCGTTGCTTTTTCCACATTGACCGCGATTTCCGCGATGCCTTCCCGGAGCGACTCGATATTCGGTTCCATTTCCTCCTCGAACCGCACCTTGTTCTGCTTCTGCTCCGTGATATCCAGGATCGTTCCTGCTGCCATAAGCGGGACATTGTCATCCGACCACACCACGTAACTGGAAGCACGGACCCAGATATACTCGCCTCTCTTGTGAAGCATACGATACTCCATGTCAAATACCGTGGCTCCCGTCGGATCGGAAAGCTGCTTCCCCATTGCCTCGGACGCACCGGGCACATCGTCCGGATGGATCTTCGTGATCCACGACTGCATGATATCGGGGAATTCCGAGGAGCGCGGCGCGTATCCAAGGATCTTCTTGAACTGATCGGAGAAGACCATCGGCGAATTCGGATCGTCGATCGCATACTTTGTAAGATCCATGCTCCAGCTGCCTTCGAGCATCATCATCTCTACCGCGTTCTGACGCCTGGAATCGTGCTCAAATATCTCGGCTGCTTTCTTCTGCGCATCAATATCGGAAAAGGTGCCGATGAACTCCCTGGGATTGCCGTTCTTTGACCGGAGACACTCACCGGCCGCATGAAACCACTTGTAGCCCTCGTTTTTCGTTTTGATCCGGTATTCGATATCGTATTTGGTCTTCCCGGTCCTGTCTCCTTCGGCAGCCCCATACGCGCCGAACGCGATCGGTGTGTCGTCCGGATGGATGACTGACGCCAGAGATTCCAGAGTGTCCGGCAGTTCCTGTCTGCTGAATCCCAGCATCCTGCGGAATTCATCGGAATAGATCACGCCGCTCTGTTTACCGTCCTCATCGTAGAAGCACTTCCATATCCCCAGATGCGTGCTTGTGTTGACTGCCTCCAGCTCGGTTTCGCTGTTTTCGAGTTTCTTCTTCAGTTCCTCGTTTTCTTTCTCCAGTGCTTCGATCTTTAATTCTTCTTCAGAGGGGCCCGCTGATCTTCCGAAACCAAACATCCGTATACCTCCATGCTCCGTAACCGTTATTTGGCCGCAAAACGTCCACACGCTACGCTTTTTATTGTACCCCGAACCTGGTTTTTCCGTCAAGTCAAGGACAGCAGCATGCCGGCAGCGGTATATTCCGCGTTCAGTTGATCCGCACCTTCTCCCCGGTCTGCCCGAGGAATACGATATAGCCGTCTTCGGGGAGATTGATCCCGGCACCGGCATCTTTGTAATGGGTCGTGTATACCGGCTCGAAGAACTTGTTATACACATAGATCACCGCATCATCGGGGCGGTCGGCTTCGATCACTTCGAAGCCCATATCATCGCCGATCCTGAACCAGGACGCATGATCGCTTGTCAGTTCGACCCCGGCCGTATCCGAAGTAAGCTCCGGGACCGCCGTAAGCGGGACATAGGAATTGCCGGTGGTCACATCGATCGTCCCGTCCTCCCTGACATGCAGGTCGATCAGATCTCTGTTCGAGGTGCAGGGCATCGTCTGGAAGGAAACCGCGTTCCTCTCATCCTCGATCCGCAGCAGGCGGCTGCCGAGCCCGGTTCCCGCGAGCACATAGCCGGGCAGGTCTTCGGGCATCATCAGGAACACGAACGGTGCATCGTATACCGTGGAGGAGTATCTGTTGTTATATGCCGCGAAAGGAACCGCACAATAACCTGCCCATGCGGCTTTCACCTCATCGCTGACCGGGTTTTCCACGACACGTTCCCCGACATATACATGCTCCATGCGGGAACCCATTTCCGCCATTTCCGAGTACTGCTCACTTGCGATGTATACCCGGCCGTCCTGTTCCTCTTTGAAATACAGCACTCTCTGATCACTTCTGATCTGTCCGCTGTCGCTCACCTCCACAAAGCCTCCGCAGTCCGTGTATCTGAAGCGGGTTTCCGTATTCCTCCCGTCAAAGGTGACGACTTCGAGGAGCATCGATGAATGATCCGGAAAACTGACTTTGGCAAGACCGGTGGCCGGAGCCGCGTTGAAACTGTAGTATCCCGCATACCGGTCGAATTCCGCCGGGACTTCCCCGATGATCGTAACCTCACGAGGCTTTACGGGCTTTATTTCGATCCCCTGTTCCTCAAGTGCCGCATTCAGCAGATCTTCGCACATGTACTCACATAACCCGCTGCCGCCGCCGCTTGATAAAACCGCCACGCTGATCTCCCGGTCGGGCGCGACCATCAGAAATGAATGCATGGTCCCCACATCGCCGCCCTTGCCGAGTACCTGTACACCCTCACGTTCATACTGCAGAGCTTCGACATAATCCCAGCCGAGACCGCAGTCATCGAGGTACACATCATCGGAATCCGTCCAGGATGTTTTCATCTGACCGGCGAGCTGCGGACTGACCAGACGGTCGCTTCCGGTAAAGAAGGAACTCCCGAACCGTGCCACATCGGATGCCGTTGCGAGGATACCGCCCGAGCCGAAATCCATGCAGTACTCATAATCATTCGGCAGACCGCCCACGTATACGGAGACCGGATCTCCCAGTCTGTCCGCATTCTCCGGGGTTCCCGTATGCGCAAGCCCGATCGGACCGGCGAGTTCATCCGTGATGTAGTCGGTATAACTCATGCCGGAGACGTTCCCGACAATGATCTGCAGCAGGCCGAAACCATCGTTGCAGTATGCCGCATATTCCCCGGGATCCGCCTTCAGTCTCTGTGTCGCAAGATTATCAAGCAGACGTCTTTCCGCATCAACTGCATGATCGTCATACAGCGCCTCGTCGCAAAGCGTTGTTCCCATGATCCCCGAGGTGTGGTTCATGAGCATACGCACCGTGATATCCGTATATCGCGGATCCGCCATCGTGAAATCCGGGATATATTCCGTGACCGGTGCGTCGAGGTCGACCAGCCCCCGGTCGGCAAGCTGCATGACTGCTGCCGTCGCATACACCTTACTCACGGAAGCGATGCAGTAAACGCGTTCTTCGTCCGACTCCCGTGCATCCGGTGTTTCCTGAACAGCTGCAGACGCCTGCACGCTGTTTGCGGCTATGGCTGCGGTACAAAAGATCGCCAGTGTGGCTGTTATCGCTTTCTTCATCTTCATCCCTCTCTTATTCCGTCATCAGTTCCGTTACCGATACCTGTCTGATCCTGCCGGCCGCAAGATAGGTCACGATGTAGCAGAAGATCACCAGGACGGCCGACGTGATCACCAGCACCACGGCATCGGGATCGTTCGCAACACCGAATCCCGCCATCCAGAACCCCCTGTATATCATCGCGCCGAGGACCGCGGAGATCACCGCCGATATCACGGTCACCGGCAGCATCGAGATCGCGAGCTGTTTCATCAGATCCGCTGACGAATATCCCATGCTCTTCATGATCCCCAGCTCCTTTCGCTGTCTTCTCACATTTGATGCCGCGATGATCGCAAGGATGGCAGCCACGACGATCGCAACGGCTATGATTCCGCCGACACAGAAAACCATGAACAGATTTGCGATCGGCTCGATCTGCACCTTGGACAGGTCGAGATAGGAACTCATCTCCCGGATAACAAAGCCGCTGCTCCTTCCGGAGATGACCCTGTCGCCGATCACAATGGAATAATCGATATCGGTCACTCCGTAATTCGTGATCATTGTTGCCATCTTCTCATCCGCGATGCTGCGGATCCTTTGCTCCGGATCATCCGCTTCGGAGATTCCTTCCGCCAGGTCTTTGGCGCTGGCACCGTATCTTTCCGTTACTCTTTTCTCGAACTCCGCTCTTCCGACACCCTCCTCAAGGAATACCTCCACCGTATCGGGACGCGCATTCGGAGCACATCTTAAAAATGCCTTTGCACTCATGTAGATGTTATACCGGCTGTTGGACATCTCAGGGATGATCCCCGTGATGATCAGGCTCTTTCTCGTTCCGTTTCCTTCCACCGTTATGCTGTCGCCCACATGCAGATCACAGTCGTTGCTCCTTTTTAAGGATATCGCCACTTCGTTATCTTCTACGGGATATCTTCCTTCGGACAGGAAGATATTCTCGGTCTCATTAAAGTCATCATATACGATCACCGCAGAAGAATCATAGTTACCATCCACAGCCAGATACTCTCCCTTATAGGTGACCAGCGTTTTCCGGACTCCCGGAAAGCTTTTGATCTCATCCGCAAACGCGTATGCATCCACGCCGTCGAGAAGCCCGATCCTTACATCCGCTGTTTCCATCCCCATCAGGCTTATGATCGCCCCGGTACCTGACCCGAAGAACTTCCAGCCGCTCGCGCTGAACATCAGCGCCGTGCCGGCCAGCACGATGCACAGCCCCGTGCCGATATTTGTACGCATATTCCGGAAGAAGCTCTTGAAAGCAAGCGTAACATTGATGTTCTTTCCCGCCTTTGCAAGCGGCAGGATGTTCCTGCCGAAATGATGTGTCCGGATCCCTTTTCGGAAAGCGGTCACGGGCGGGAATTTCCGGATCTGTCCTGCCTTGAGCAGCGCGAAAAGCGAGGTCAGCACGACAACCGCCGCCGCGGTCGCCAGGATCTTTCCATAGTCGGGAGCTCTGTGCAGGATACGCCCCATCAGGCTTCCGAGGAACGAGTCCATGGCGGGGGAAAGGATGCAGGCGCCCGCGCCGCCGAGGATCGAACCCGCCCCCGCGGTGATCACGTACTCGAGGATGTAGGAGCCCGATATCTCCCGGGATCTGTAGCCCAAAGCTTCCAGAACGCCGATCTGCTGCATCTGATCCTCGATGTCGTTGCTGATCTTGTGACGGATCAGGAAGACGGAAGCCGCCATCGTTATACCTGCCATGATGATCGCAAGAAGCATTAAGAGCTGACCGAAAGAGATCTCATTCCCCTCCTCATCCCATTTTGATTCGGACCGCATATCCGATCTCAGATTCTCGGAGGATCTTTCTTCACACATATCAATATACCGGTCAAGAACGAAATCTTCCCCGCCGTCAAAGGCCAGGCAGACATACTCATCGATGATCCCGCGCAGCAGCTCATAATCCCGCTCTGAAACAACGAGTTTAAATCCGTACCCGGAATTATTGCAAAGTCCGGATTCATAAACCCCTGCCACAACAAACGGATAATTTCTTCCTCCGATGAGCAGCGTGAACGCATCACCGGGTTCATAACCGCCGCTTAAAGCAACACCCGTCGGGATCCAGACCGGATGCGAAAGACTGCTGATCCGGTCTTCAGGCAGACTGTTCACGATCACAAAATCTTCTGTCTTGCGTTCCGACTCCTCTGTCAGAAAGATGAAATGATACGCAACCTTACCGTCCTTACGCAGGGTATTTATGTTGAGTCCGAACAGCATATTGAACTTCTCGTTTTCCGTGATCCCGAAATCTTCTTCCAGGATGTCCCGGTACAGGGATCTGTATATCCCCTCTTTGAATTCCATGTAATACTCACAGCTGCCGGTCGCGCGGAAGCACCCGTCAAAGATCCTGTTCATGCCGAGGATGTTCGTCAGTGCCGTCCCGAGAAGCATGACCGTGACCATCGTCAGGAAAACGATCGCTGCCGCTTCTCTTTTGTTCTTCCTTAAGTTGAACAGAGATAATCTCAGTATCTTCATCCGGATCACCATCCCATCTCATCGAGGAAGCTCTGCAGGCCGCTTCTTCTTACTTTGTCATCGTCTTCGCCATAGTTCTTCATCCGGTATTCACCGGCGACGCTGCCGTCCCGCAAAAACAGGACTCTTGTGCCGCGAAGTGCGGTTTTCAGATCGTGCGTCACCATCACGATACTCTGGCCGTTTTTGTGAATCTCCGTGAAGATATCGAGCACATCCCTTCCGGAGGCCGAATTCAGCTGTCCGGTCGGTTCATCCGCAAACAGGATCTTCGGATCGTTGATCACAGCCCTGACGATCCCCGCGCGCTGGGCTTCGCCGCCGGAGAGCTGGTTGGGATATTTGTTCCACATCTCCGCGGCCAGGCCGACCTTTTCCAGCAGATCCTGCGCCTTCTTTACAAGCTCCGGAGAATTCTTCTGTACGATCAGCGCGCCGGTCAGCACGTTGTCGAGGATCGTCTGGTTCTCCAGCAGATAGATGCTCTGGAAGACAAAGCCGCAGTTTCCGCGCCGGAAAACCGCCAGCTCATCATTCGTCAGATCCTGGATCTCCTTATCACCGAAGAACACCTTTCCCATGGAAGGCTTGTCCATTCCGGACAGCGCATAGAGGAGTGTGGATTTTCCGGAGCCGGAGGCGCCCATGATGACCGTGAAGTCACCCTCAAAGATCTCCAGATCCAGATTCTTGATCACGTGCTGCTGCACGCCTCCGTTGGAAAATGATTTGCAGAGTTTTTCTGTTCTCAGAATTGAAGAAGCCATCGTACCCGCCCTTTCCCCGATCGGTCTGTGCCGCTTATGTATGCGGACTTCTCATCAGTTCATGGGCAGTATACAAAACTTCCGGAAGAACATCCTTAAATCGATGTTGTAAAAATATTAAATTCTTGTTAAATGGGAGGCGGATCGCGGGAATATGGTACCGAAACGGTTCAGCTCAAAGGTATGATCAGCGTGATCGCAAGTCCCCCGCCGTCGCTTAGCGCGATCAGATCGCCGTTCATCCGCTTCATCAGGTTCTTTGCGATGTACAGGCCCAGGCCATGGCCGTCCTTTTCCGTATTTTCCCATTCCTTTCCGCGGTAGAACTTATTGGTGATCAGATCGATCTCGTCCGCCGGCACGCCGGGGCCGCGGTCGCTGATCCGCATTTCCAGATAATGCTCCGCCAGCCTGTAATCGATATCGATGCGTGTATTCGCATACTTATAGGAATTGGACAGGATGTTGCCGATCACCTGTGACATGCGTTTTCTGTCCGTGTTTATGATGACGGCCGGGATCTCCCCCGATACGGCAAGCCCTCTGTCGTCGAAGTCCCTTACGATATCACCGAGGATCCCCGAATCCTCATCCCGGCAGTTCACCCTGAACTCACCGAGGTCATCCAGCGTTGATGTGAACAGATCGCTTACCAACGTGTCGATCTGATCCGCCTTTCCCAGGATCCCCTGCGCATCTGCCTGCAGCAGTCCGATCTCCTCTCCGGAAAAAGTGACGTCACCGTCTCCGCCGTCTGTCTTGACGGACAGTCTCATCTGCATCAGCTCGGCGGTGAGTTTGATCCCCGTGACCGGGGTCTTCAGATCATGGCTTAAGGATGCGACCAGTTCCTTCTCCTTTTTCTGAAGCGCAAGCTCTCTTTCTTTGGATCCGGCCAGTTCCTCGCGCATGATATCAAAGCTCTCCGTGAAAGCGCCAAACATATTGTCCCTGTTCATTTCGAGGGGGGTGTTGAGATCCCCCTGCGCGACCCTGGCGGCAAAGCCCTGCAGGTTCCGAAACGGTACGATGATGTTCCTGTGCACATAGATCCCGTAACCTGCCGCCGCAGTCATGACCAACAGACAGAAGACGGCGATCGCCGCCATAAGGTTCCCGACCAGCGACCGGTATGCCTCCGTTCCGTCGTCGATCAGGATCACGGTCCCCCAGACTTTGCCGTTATCCGTCAATACCCGGTACGGATACCTCCTCTGCATGGCTCTCTCCAGGGAGAGGTCCTCCGTTTCGGTCTCCGCACCGGGACAGGCATACAGCAGACGATCGTCCCTGTCGATGATCGCAAAACGGACATCGAAGCCGGCACCGTCCAGCGCGGAAAGATTCCCCCTTTGCTCTTCCGCATCGTGCACGATGCGGTTCAATGTGACGATCCGGTCCCCCGATACGCCGAAGGATGCGGTGTCCGTTTTATTCGCGAGCAGGAAAAAGGCAAGAACAGCTGCCCCCAGAATGAGAGCTGTGATGAGCAATACTCTGCCGTAGGATTTCATTTTACGCCTTCAACCACATAGCCTACCCCGTAGGCTGTCCTGATGATCTCCGGATTTTTCGGATCGGACTCGATCTTTTCCCTGATATGTCTGATATGTACGGTGATCGTCCCGTCGCAGGTGTTTTCATCACCCCAGATATTGTCCAGCAGTTCGTCTCTGGTGATGACCCTGCCGGCGTTTTCCAGCAGATACAGCAGGAGTTTGTACTCCATTGCACGGAGTTCTTCCTGTTTTCCATGATCGATCAGCTTGTGCATGGCCGTATCCAGATACAGATCCTCTCTGATCAGGATCCTGCCGTCCGCATGAGCGGGCCGGGCATTTTCCGTTCCGCCGGATACCGCTGCGGTCCTTGCCGCCTCTCTTGCTTTCTCGTATCTGTCCAGCACGGCTTTGACCTTGGCAAGAAGAATATTCAGCGTGTAGGGCTTCTTGATATAGTCGTCCCCGCCGATGTTCAGCGCGATCAGGACATCATCATCGCTTGTGCGCGCGCTGATGAAGAAGATCGGCATATCATAGTTTTCCCGGATCCTCCGGCACAGGTCGAAGCCGGACTTATCGCCGAGATTGATGTCGAGGAGCAGCAGGGAGACCTCCTGTTTTTCCAGAAACTCCACCGCCGCATCATAACTCGTGACATAGGCTGTCTTCACGCCCACGATATTGAAATAATCCGATGTCGACCGGGCGATCAGTTCATCGTCATCGATCATCAGGACTTTGATCCCGTCCGCGTTCTCCATACACATTTCCCGTATCAGCAGATGCCCGTTTCCCAGGTCATCCCTCTCGAGAGTGTGAATGCCCGGATCTCCTCAAGCGGCATGGGTTTTCCGAAATAGTAGCCCTGCGCCTTGTCGCATCCGATCTTCTTCAGGAACTCATAATGCTCCTCCGTCTCCACGCCCTCGCAGAGCGGCAGAAGACCCATTCCTCTGGCCCCGTCCACGATGTAATTCATCAGGGCGGCCGTCTTGGGATTGTGGTCATAACTCCTGAGGAAGACCATGTCCAGCTTCAGGACATCAAAGGCATACTCCGTAAGCACATTGAGCGAGGAATACCCGCTGCCGAAATCATCGAGCCAGATCTGATAGCCCAGTTCCTTCATCTTCGCGCATTCCTCCTTGATGTGCGCGAAGTTTTCGTTCAGCGTGCTCTCCGTGATCTCGAGATCCAGCATCCCGATCGGCACATTGTATTTCTGCCGCGTCTCCTCAACGATCCCGAAGATGTCACAGAGGTCGAAATCAAGCCTCGAGAAATTGACTGAGGCCGGGA